>Ga0335398_10000069_pt1 | contig 143268 bp, 113 predicted proteins | sample BON03_FD_205742 | JGI IMG/M metagenome (GOLD analysis project Ga0335398, IMG submission 205742) | Freshwater microbial communities from Lake Bonney liftoff mats and glacier meltwater in Antarctica - BON-03 (spades assembly) (version 2) | ecosystem: Environmental > Aquatic > Freshwater > Ice >...
GTAGTACTGAACGATGATGGCAGCAATGATTGCGACCGGGTCAACTTCCCAACATTGTCAGCCGCTGGCTACGTGAAAAAGAGTTTATCTTTGAAATGACTGTCCATTTGAGGTTGACACCTTCCGGCGGCGGTGTTACCTCTGCACTCCCATTACGATCATGCTATGGATGCGCCGGAGGTCGCTCGGCGCACCGGCGCAATGTTGCTGGGCTCGGAGTCTACCGCCAATATTGGTCGTGGCTGGGGTTTGCCGGAATCGCAGATTCAGGTGCTGAGCAATCGCCAGTCGGTGCGGCTGGGGCAGTTTGTAATTACGCCGATAGAGTCGCAGCACTTTCAGTTTCCCGATCCCGCTATTCGCGAACGCGCATTGGCTGAGCCGGAAATCAGCGCACCGCTGGTGCCGCCGGTTCGCGTTTTCGATTACCGCCTGGGCAAGGCGTATGTGTTGCATGTCAGTCATCCCAAGGGCAGTTGGTTGATTGTGGGTAGTGCCGGCTATATAGAGGGCGCTTTGCAGGATTTTACGGCGGATACTGTGTTTCTCGGTGTCGGCGGCCTGGGTTCGCAGACAGCGGATTACATGGAGAACTTCTGGCGCGATACGGTGGCGACAGTTATGCCTTCGCGGGTTATTCCCGTTCACTTCGACAGTCTCACCGGGCCGCTGGCAGGGCCGTTCACTGGTCAGGTGAAATTGATGGCGCTGATCGCCGATGATCGTGAGAGCACCCTCTCGTTTTTGCGTAGCAAGGCAGCAGCAAATCCGGATATGCGGTTTAGCACACTCCCCCGGTTTGACGAGGTCGTGTTGTTTGAGTGACGCAGTAGAGTTGCCCGGGTTTAGGCGAATACCCCGTGGATATACCATTGCCTGGCCAGGCGGTCGTGAAATATCCAATAGTGCTGGCCGCTGCTGTCTGCGGCGATATAGTAGTCACGGCTCACCGCGTCCTGCCACCAGTTGTCCTCGATGCGCTCCGGCCCGTACACCAGTTGCAAGGCACCTTTCCAGTACAGTCGCACACCGTGTTGGCGCAGCGCTTGTGGTTGTGGCAGCAGCCAGAAGGGGCGTTGGGCGCAGTGTGCTGTGCTGCTGTGCTCGTCGCCGGCAGAGTCGCTGCTGACCCGTAATGCAAACTCCGGCAAGTGTTCATCCCGGCAGCCGATTTTTTCAATGGCTTGCAGGCCCAGGCGGTTGCGCAGTCTGTCCAGCAGGCTGGCCAAGGGTTCGCGTTGGTTGCGCGGGCTGAACAGGTCGATGCTGTCCTGTTGCCCGGCGCGCAACTGCGGGCAGACCAGAGCCAGGCCCTCCACGCCGCCGCGCAGTTGCAGGCGCTCAAAGCGAATGCGGGTGAGCTGATACCAGTTTTTCCAATCGCTGTGGCTACTGGTACTGCGCACGCACACATCCTGTAATTTATGGTCGATGCCAACCAACTGCCAGGTGATCTCGCTTGTTTGTAACTGAGTGTTGCGCAAAAAGTCGCACAGTGATTGCAGCAGGCGTTGCACGGCGGGTAGCAATTCGTCGTTGGTTTTTACCTCATAACCAAACCAGTACTCATCATGGAATGTCTCCGGAGGACGGTAATCCAGCTGTAGATCTTCCCGCTGGCCCAATAGTTGCTGCAGGAAGAGGGTGAATTTCTTGCCGCAACGCCGGCCGAGTGCTGCGGATGGAAGCTTTAGCACATCGCCCAGTGTGTGTAGCCCGGCGCGGCGCAATGAGTCCACGGTGCTGGTGAATTGGACTAGCAAATTAAGCGGCAGCGGACTGATCCGTTGCTCCAGTGGTTGTTGTATCGCCATGGCTATGTCGCGCGCAGCAAAGGACAGCAACCAGGCGGCTTTGGGTGTAGGTGCCAGTGCGTAGCGTACCCGGTATCCACGACTGCTAATGCCACTTATGACTTCCAGCAGCAGCGCATCCAGACCCTGAAACAGGCTCAGACAACCGCCGATTTCCAGTTGCAGGCTGTCTGCCTGCCAGATACACAGTGTTGGGGTGAGGCCATAGGCCCAGCAGCACAGTTGCTGCAAGCAGTCTTGTTCGGCTTGTTCATCCCGCTCCAGCAGTCGCACCGGCTCATCGCCTACCAGCGTTCGCACCGTTGCGGTGCCCATGCCCTGGTATATTCCCAGGGCAGCGGCGCAATCATTGGCACACAATACGCGTTGTGCGGCCAATACCACTACCGGCTGCTGTTCACAGCGGCTCAGGCATTGCAGTGGCAACAGGTCAAAACGCAGACACAGCCACAGGCTCACAGGGTATCTCCTGTGTTTACGGTCTTTTTTCGGGGTCTGTCGCCGTTCTGCAGGAAGAAGCCAGTAACGTGCGGGGGCATTCTCCCTACAATGTCACCAATACTGTACATGCATACAGTATTAGTGATGTCTGTGTGCTTGTCTAGCGGCTCAGCAGTATAGGCAGCAGATCGTCTTATAAGGTGGTATTGCCGGATAGCGTGGCTTTGATACCCCCGTGTAAACGCCTGCTTATGCACCAAAATGTTACCTTATGTGACACATTAGCCTATTGGTTTGGCATTTGGATCACTTTTTAGAAGGCATATTTATGTCCTATATTTCATGAATAATTCACAATAATACAGTTGCGGGAAGATGGGTATGGGTAGATAGTAGGTAACACATACCTCCGGTAATGTTACCTAAGGTTACAAATGAGGATATACAGATGAAAGCTCTACTGATGGCAGTGCTGATCTGTCTAACATTCAATGCTTTTGCTTTTGCTTCTGACGCTTGCCCTGTAAAAAGGCCGGGAGAGTTGCCGCTGATGCCCGATGGTGCAGTCGCCACTGAAAAGGAAATGTACCGTGCGCAATTGGTGGCGGAAAAGTACCTGTTGCAGGCACAAGTTTATATTGAGTGCGGTGTGATGAACCGTCGACAGCATTTGGCGCTGGGTTCACGATTGGAAGGCTTTTCTCAGGTGTACAACGAGGAAGTCGTCGAGTTTCAAGTGCGTACCAATATTATTGCAGAGAAGTAGTCCCCGCGTTTTCCAGCAAGTAAGTGATGATTACTTTAAGGAAAAAGCCTGCAATACCGATGGCCAAGCCGATAGACAGTATCAGCGTGCCGAACCGACCAGCATAGCTGCGCTTGGCCATATCCCACACCCAGGGTGACACCATAGTCTGTTGGGCATTTATCCATCCATCGCACTGCCAGCTTACCTTCAGCGGTATATTCATCGCTGGTTTCCCTATTCAGATTGCACTGGTTATAGGGTTTACAGTGGTTTTACCACAGGTTGCCAGGGGGTAGTTCAGGCCCCCGGTGACGGTGCGCTCATGGCGCTATTGTTGTGGGTGCTGGTGTTGCGCGTGCCGGCGCTCCACACGGGTAGCTCCCATAGTTGGGGTTGCAACGGCGCATCCTCGGCCGGGGATAGATCGATATCGACAGACTGGTTGCCGCCACGTTGTTTGAGGATGTGTACTTTGCGGTACTCGCGCATCTGCAGGCGCAGGCTGGCCGGAGAGTGGTTCAGTTCTGCCTGGTTGGCACGAAACATCACCGCGAGGCTGTCACCACTGGCGGCAGCCAACTGCAGTTTGCGCAACTCACTGTAGCCGTACTCGTGTGCGCCCAGCCAGCTGAATACGGCACTACAGGTGGTGCTGCGCAAGGCCTGCTCAGTGGCCCACAAAAGGTCTTGCCGATTCTGGGGGTGAACCAGCAGAACCTGCCGGGTATCGATACCCCGTGCCGCCAACAATGGTGCGTAGGGTTTGTAGGGTGGGGCAATAAACACCTGCCAGCGCCCCTGTGCGCTCAGATGCTCCATGGTGGGCAGGAACAACCCCATAGCGCCCATTCCACAACCATCACTTAATAGTTCGATGGTACTGTTCAGTGGCCAGCCGCCCTGTTGCAACTGTGCATCCAGTGCTGCGTAGCCCGTGGCAAGGCCTCCGGAGCCGTGGCACTCATTGTTTGCGGAGGTTTGGTGATCTTGAAAATAGCGATGGCGACCGCGCCAGGTGTCGTTGCGGCTGATAACCTGTTCCAGCATCTCATTCGTGTCCATGGCTTTTTACCTCTCGCAGGCTGTTTTATTTAAATACTGTATGTACGTACAGTAGTATTGAGAGGGGCAGAATGCAAGTTATGAATTGCTGGGCTGGAGCGGCCGAGCTGAGCCGAGCTGGGCTGAGCCGAGCCCAGCTTCCACAGGCTCTCTTATGTGTCAGGAGATAGGCGGACGCCAAGGGTGGGGAGCAGGCTTGCGGCCGTCACGGGTCTGCTCCCCGCTCTTGGCACATCACAGTAAACACCAGGAATCGACTATCCAGATATCCGGCAAAGATCAGCAACAAGACGTTCCAGATTGTCCCAGGGCTTGCCGCCAGCGAAGCCCTTGATGCTGCCATCGACCTGAGAGGCCTGCTGCAGTAACAGGGAAAGGGAATTGGCATCATGGCGCGCCAGAGCCGCTTGCATGAACGGCATGCGATTTTGCCAGACGCGCAGAGCGGAGAGTGCTTGCTGTTCGCTCATGCCGTTGTCGCAGGCAGATTGCGCTTCGCACAGTGTGTGGATCTCACGGGCGAGGGCCCACAGTACTACCGGGGGCTCAGAACCCTCCGCGCGCAAGCCATGCAGCATACGCAGACTGGCGGTGGCATCGCCTTTGAGGGCATTGTCAGTCATATCGAACATGTTGTAGCGGGCATTGTCGGACACCGCTGCAGTAATAGTTTGAGTGGTAATGTGCGAGTTCGCGGCCAGTAGTTTTAGTTTTTCAACTTCTTGAACAGCGGCCAGCAGGTTGCCTTCTACCCGGTCGCACAGTAACTGCAGGGCATCATCATCGATGCTCATGCCGGCGCTGTGGACCCGCTGTTGCAGCCAGCGTGGCAGGCTTTTGGCGTCGACAGGCCATACCTGAACAGTGGCGCCAGCCTTGTCGAGTGCCTTATACCATTTACTGTTGGTAGACTGTTTGTCGATCTTGCCGGAGACGATCAGTAGCACATCGTCGGCGCTGCTGATGCCCAGGTACTCGCATAATGCACTGCTGCCCTGCGCGCCTGGCTTGCCGCTGGAAAGACGCAGCTCAACCAACTTGCGATCGGCAAACAGCGACATACTGGCGGCGCTGTGCAGAATATCCTGCCAGTTAAAACCGGTGGCATCGCCGTCGATAATTTCCCGCTCATTGCAACCCTGTTCCCGTGCCTTTTGGCGAATCTGGTCACAACACTCCTGCACCAACAGGGTCTCGTCACCACTGACCAGATAAACCGGAAGCAGATTCTGCTTAAGATGGCTGGCCAGTTTTTCCGGGTAAAGACGCACTACGGACTATCGGATGAGCTGCTTGTCGCGTAGAAATTAACGCGGCGTACAATCTGTTGCGCCAGATCAGTGCGCATCTCGTTCTGTATTAACTGTACTTCGCCCTCCTTGCCGACCACATTGCGTGGGTCGTTTTCCATCTGCTTGATGACTATGACAGACGAGGGCGGTACGACCTCTTTGTTACTGGCATCCACAATAGAAAATTGCGAACTCATCGTGAGCTCGAACTCGGCCACCCGGGCTTCCGCGTTGAGGGAGAGGCTGCGTTGTTCAAAGCGCTCGGGACTCAGTACAAGGCTGAAATTAGCACTCTCGCGGTCTGTCCACTGCACGCCGTTTGCCGCAAGCTGGGCAATAACGGCCCGGCTAAACTCACCGTTAGGGTTGCCCGTTACCAGATGCATACTCTTCCAGGCTGGTGGCAGAGGAGCGCTGTTGCCGCCTGTTCCACGCAATTGGAAGCCACAGGCGGCGAGCAGAAAAGTGATGCCGAGAATTAAACTGAACCGAATGAGGTGCCTGCGCATGTTAAGTCTCGCTCTCAGGAATCAATAACAATGTTAACTAACTTCCCGGGTATCACAATGACCTTACGGACACTGTGTCCCTCCAGAAAGCGGCTCACATTCGGTTGTGCTTGAGCCAGCTCTTCCATGGCTTTTTTGTCGGCGGTAGCGGGTACATTCATTTTGGCGCGCACTTTACCATTCACCTGCACCACCATTTCGATCGTGTCGCGAGTGAGAGCGCTTTCGTCCAACTTGGGCCAACGGGCATTGAGAATATCACCCTTGCCACCCAGTGTCGGCCACAGCGCGTGGCTGACGTGCGGCACGATAGGGCTGAGCATTAAAGTGATCGCGTGCAGTGCCTCGTGCAGCACAGCGCGACTTTGTGGCTCGTTGTCCAGTTTGCCCAACTCGTTGCACAGCTCCATGATTGCGGCGATCGCTGTATTGAAGGTCTGGCGACGCCCGTAATCGTCATCGACCTTGGCGATGGTCTCGTGTGTTTTGCGGCGCGCATTTCTTTGCTGGTCGTTGAGTATAGAGGTGTCCAGCGCAGGAGCGGGACCGGCGGCCATATAGTTGCTCGCCATTTTCCACAGCCGTTTGAGGAAGCGGTTGGCTCCCTCGACGCCTGAGTCAGACCACTCCAGAGACTGCTCCGGTGGCGCGGCGAACATGCTGAACAATCGCACAGTATCGGCACCATAGCGGTCTATCAGGGATTTTGGGTCCACGGTGTTGCCCTTGGACTTGGACATTTTGGCGCCGTCCTTCAGCACCATGCCCTGGGTCAGCAGGCGCACAAACGGTTCGTCTGAATTGACCAGCCCCTCATCTCGCATAAGCTTGTGAAAGAAGCGCGAGTACAAAAGATGCAGGATGGCGTGTTCTATGCCGCCCACGTATTGATCCACCGGCGCCCAGTAATCGGCTTCGCCATCCAGCATGGCCGAATCATTATTGGCGCAGCCGTAACGTGCGTAGTACCAGGACGATTCCATGAACGTGTCGAAGGTATCGGTTTCACGCGTGGCATTCGCGCCGCAGCGAGGGCACTGAGTTTCGTAAAATTCCGGCATCAGCTTGAGTGGCGATCCGACACCTTCAAATGCCACATTGGTGGGCAGCACTACGGGCAGATCTGCAGCGGGCACAGGTACCGCACCGCATTCGCCGCAGTTGATAATGGGAATGGGCGCGCCCCAATAGCGCTGGCGCGACACGCCCCAGTCGCGCAGGCGAAAGTTGACGGTGCGCTTGCCCTTGCCTTCGTGTTCCAGACGATCTGCAATAGTGGCAAAAGCCTGCTCAAAATCCAGGCCGTCGAATTCGCCGGAATTGACCAGTACGCCCTTGTCAGTGAAGGCCGCCACGCTGATATCACACACCTCATTACCGGCAGGGGCAATCACCTGTGCGATGGGGAGCTCGTACTTCATAGCAAACTCCCAGTCGCGCTGGTCGTGACCGGGCACAGACATCACCGCGCCCGAGCCGTAGCTCATCAGTACGAAGTTGGCCACCCACACGGGGACTTCCAGGCCTGTCAGGGGGTGTGTGGCAGTGATGCCTGTTGCCATCCCTGCCTTTTCCATGGTGGCCATGTCGGCCTCAGCCATTTTGACATTGCCCTGCGCTTCGATGAATGCAGCTAGCGCAGGATCTTTGGCGGCGGCTTCTTTTGCGACAGGGTGCTGTAACGCTACCGCCAGACAGGTGACGCCCATCAACGTATCCGGGCGCGTGGTGTAAACGCTCAACGCAGAACCGTCGGCCAATACGAAATCCAGATCGACGCCTTCGGAGCGGCCAATCCAGTTGCGCTGCATGGTGAGCACTTGTTCTGGCCACTGATCCAGCGTATCCAGGTCGGCCAGCAGTTGCTCGGCGTAGTCAGTGATCTTGATAAACCACTGATCGATCTCACGGCGTTCCACCGGGTTGTCACAGCGCCAGCAACAACCGTTCACCACCTGCTCATTGGCCAGCACGGTCTGGTCGGTTTCGCACCAGTTCACTTCAGCCTTTTTCTTGTAGGCCAGACCCTTTTCAAACAAACGGGTGAAGAACCACTGCTCCCAGCGATAGTAAGATGGGTCGCAGGTCGCCAGCTCACGATTCCAGTCATAGGCGTACCCCAGGCGCCGCAACTGCTCGCGCATGTAATCGATATTTTGCGCTGTCCACTGCGCCGGGGGCACTTTGTTTTTTATCGCAGCATTTTCCGCCGGGAGCCCGAACGCATCCCAGCCCATCGGCTGCAGCACGTTTTTGCCCTGCATGCGCTGGTAACGGGCGATGACATCGGCAATGGTGTAGTTGCGTACATGTCCCATGTGCAACTGGCCACTGGGGTAGGGGAACATGGCGAGACAGTAGAATTTTTCGCGTGTATCGTCCTGCTTTACGGCAAAGCTGTTGTGCTTAAGCCAGTATTCCTGCGCGGCGTGTTCCAGCGCTTGTGGGTTGTATTGCTGGTCCATCACAGGTTCCGTGTTAGTCCTTGATATTGTTAGGGAAATTGGCCTGATTACAGGCTCGTGAGAGGCTGCTGCGAGCGAAAATCAAGGGCGGAGTCTAACAGCAATTGAACGGGTCTGAGAAGATTCTACTGCCAGTGATTAAGCAATCTTCGCATGCAGTAGTCGCACTAGTTATCCCGCCAGAACCCCAAATACATCAGGCCCATAAGCAGCAATCCGACAAAACAAGCGGCGATAATCGGTGTATTGCCGAAGCGGCCAAAGGGGGTGGTGCCCAGCATCGCCTGCGCTTCGCCGATCAGCGTGGTGGACACGAACTGCTCAGTGCGCTTAAGGATGCGGCCCTGATGGTCGATAATGGCGGAGATGCCATTATTGGTCGCTCGCAGCACATAGCGCCCGTTCTCCCGCCCGCGCATTTGCGCGATCTGCAGGTGTTGCCAGGGGCCGATGGAGTCGCCAAACCAGCTGTCGTTGCTGATGGTAACCAGCAACTCAGCGTCCTGCGCGCCTTTGGCCACCAGCCCGCCGTAGACGATTTCATAGCAAATGTAAGGTGCAATGCGGTATGGCCCGGCGGCGAGTGGGGACTGCTCTGCTGGCCCCGAACTGAAGGAGGACATCGGCAAATCGAAAAATTGGATCAGGCCGCGCAGTTGGTTTTCCAGTGGCACATATTCACCAAAAGGTACCAGCCGCTGTTTGTGGTAGACACCTTTGCCCTGACCCAGCGCGACAATACTGTTGTAGTAGGACGAGCTTCCGGCTGCGCGAAACGGGACGCCGGTGATGAGCGTGGTGCCGGCGGCTTTCGCGCGCTCGGCGATCGGCGTGAGAAACCCCTGGGCGCGCTGTAAGTAGTTGGGTATTGCGGACTCCGGCCAGATAACGATGTCGCGCCCCAGCAGGCCTTCGGTGGTGCTGTCCAGCTGCGCTAAAATAGGGCCATACCACTGCGGGTCCCATTTCTGTTCCTGCGGCACATTGGGTTGGACCATTCCGACAGTGATAGGCTGTTCGCTCGCTTTGGCCACCCACTGTGTGGGCTTGAGCACCGCGCCGCCGCCCCACAGCGTGATCAGAACAACAGCATAGGTGGTGCAGGAGACGGCTTTGCGGCTGCGCCACGCCAGAAACACGCAAGTGCCTGAAATCGCACAAATAAACGACAGGCCGAATACGCCCGTTATGGGAGCCCAGCCCGAGATCCATGTCTCGGCGTGGGCATAGCCCAGATACAGCCATGGAAAGCCCGTAAATAGCCACTCCCGAAGCCATTCAAACAACACCCACAACGCGGGAAAACCCACCAGCATACCGCCGGGCAGGGGGCGCACAAACCGCACATACAGCCAGGCGAACAGTGCATGGAGCAGCGCGAGCGCGGCGCAAAAGAGCACCGTGAGCGCCGCCGCCAGTGGGATACTGGCGTGACCGTGCACATGAATACTGACGTAGACCCAGGAGACGCCGCTGCCAAACATGCCCAAGCCGTAAAGCCAGCCTCGCCACAGCCCTTGCCGCGGTGTACAGGTGCAAAGCAGGTAGGCATAGAACACACAACTGAGAATGCCCGCCGGCCAGATATTGAACGGCGCCAGTGACAGCGTGACCAGGGCGCCAGCCAGTGGCGCCCCTATCAGCACAAGCATTGGGTGCAGTTCAGATTCGGCGCGCATAGAGGAACTGGGCTTGATAGAGGTTATTCTTGCGGGCGACTGATACGCAGCGAGTAGATCTTGCGCTGGTCCGCCTTTATTACCTCGAACTTGAAGCCCTCGATGGTGGTTACCTCATGGCGCGCGGGCATATGCCCGAACGCCTGGATGACAAGGCCGCCAATGGTGTCGAAGTCGTCATCACTGAAGTCGCAATCGAAATGGGCATTGAATTCCTCGATCGGTGTGAGGGCCTTGACCATGAATTCGTTGGTATCGATCATGTTGATAAAACGGTCGGCTTGTTCATCGGTCTCATCCTCGATTTCGCCGACAATTTCTTCCAGTACGTCCTCGATCGTGACAACGCCCGCTACACCACCGTATTCATCAATGACGATCGCCATGTGATTGCGGTTCTCGCGGAACTCGCGCAATAAAACGTTGAGGCGTTTGCTCTCCGGCACCACCATGGCAGGACGCAGCAATGCCTCGATTTTGAAGTTGCCGTTGTCCTCATTGAGTATTTGCGGCAGCAGATCTTTGGCCAGCAGGATTCCAAGGATCACGTCCGGGCTGTCGCCGACAACGGGGTAGCGCGAGTGTGCCGAGTGAATGATTAGCGGGAGGATATCTTCCAGCGTGCCATCGGCTTTGATGTACACCATCTGCGAGCGCGGGATCATAATATCGCGCGCCTGCATATCACTGACCTGCATCGCGCCTTCCATAATGCTGCGCGCGTCCTGGTCGATGACTTCGTTATCCGCGGCCAATGTCAGCACATCTTCCAGATCGCGACGTGTACGAGGCTCTGAATTGAACAGCAGTGCGATCTTGTCTAGCCAGGATCGATCAGTGCCATTGTTTGGGGTGCGATCTTCACTCATCGTAAAAGCTGCTCTTGGCATGTTCGCGTCTCGTAAGGACAATCGTAGTCCATTTGCGAAAGAATAGTACTTTCCAAAGCTTCCATACTCACTGCATCTTCCTCTTCAACATGATCGTAACCCAGCAAATGCAGTGTGCCGTGGACTGTCATATGGGCCCAGTGCGCGCTGGCACTCTTGCCCTGCTCTGCAGCTTCAGCTGCGACCACCGGTGCGCAAATAACGATATCGCCCAGCAGCGGTAATGCTAATTCGGGCGGCAGGTCGGCGGGAAATGAAAGGACATTCGTGGGCCCTTTTTTACCCCGGTAAGTTTCATTCAATTGGGACATTTCTTCACGGTCTACCAGGCGCACGCTGATCTCGACTTCATGCAACGTTGTTTGTCCGTGCAGTGCTGACAAAATCCAATGGCGAATGTCTTTATCGGAGGGCACGGGCGCGCTACTGGCTCTCTGTACCTCCACGAGCAAATTCACCGCCTACTCTTATCCAGCTGTGTGGCGGTGTCCTCGGCGCTTTCGTAGGCTTGGACAATGCGCTGTACCAGTGGATGGCGCACCACGTCCTTGTTGCCGAACCAGGTAAACCCAATACCCTCGACGTCACCCAGTATGCCGCTTGCATGCGTGAGGCCTGACTGCGTGCCGCGGGGCAGGTCGATCTGTGTGGCATCGCCGGTAATGACGGCGGTTGAGCCAAAGCCGATACGGGTCAGGAACATTTTCATCTGTTCGCGTGTGGTGTTTTGCGCCTCATCGAGAATGATGAAGGCATTGTTCAGTGTGCGTCCACGCATGAAGGCCAGTGGTGCGACCTCGATGACATTGCGCTCAAGGTATTTATCGACAGTCTCAAATCCCAACATTTCGTACAAAGCATCATAAAGCGGGCGCAAATAGGGATCGATTTTTTGGCTGAGGTCTCCGGGCAGGAAGCCGAGCTTTTCGCCGGCCTCGACTGCAGGCCGCACCAGCAGAATGCGGCGCACTCGCTCTTCAAGCAGGGCTTCTACGCCGCAGGCCACGGCCAGATAGGTTTTCCCCGTGCCAGCGGGGCCAATACCAAAATTGATATCGCACTCCTTTATGGTGCGCACATAGGACTGCTGGTTCTTGCCGCGCGGTTTGATAGAGGCGCGTTTGGTGCGAATGATCGGGATTGGCGCGATAGTGGGGTCCTGCCCCATAGCCACCATGTCTTCCAGTCCCGCCTCCTGCAGCTGCAAGTGCAGGGATTCTGGGCCCAGACCCACGCCTTGGCACACTTCTGCATACAGGTGGCGTAATAGTTGCTCGGCTGTCGCAACGCTCGCATGCGGCCCACTCAACTGGAACTGGTTGCCTCGGGCGCTGATACTGATGCCTAGCCGCTGCTCGATCTGGCGTAAATGGCTGTCCAGATGACCGCACAACATGGCCAGATGACGGGCGTCATCAGGTTCCAGAGTCAGGTTGTGTTGAATCAACTGTCGCGAAGACGGTTGCGGGGGAGGTTCGTTGTTCAAAGTATCCTGTCGCCGCTGAGGGCAATGCCGTTACTTGATAAGGATATACCGGAATTCACTGACGTCAACCTTCCAGTGTCTTGCCGCGCAGTGAGTTGGGTAGTGCTTCTACTATTGTCACATCCACAAATTGCCCGATGAGCGACTGGTCCGTGGCGGAGAAATTCACCACCCGGTTGTTCTCTGTGCGGCCCTGCAGCTGACCGGGGTCCCTCCTGGAGGACCCTGTTACGAGAATCCGCTGGGTACTGCCAACCATGCTGTGGCTGATCTCGGCCGCGTGCTGCAGGATGCGTGATTGCAGTATCTGCAAGCGTTGTTTTTTGGTGTCTTCGTCGGTCGCATCCGGCAGTTCGGCCGCCGGCGTTCCCGGGCGCGCGCTGTAAATGAAACTAAAGGAGCTGTCGAAGCCGATCTCCTCAATCAATTTCATGGTGGCCGCGAAGTCCGCATCGCTTTCGCCGGGAAAGCCAATAATGAAGTCCGACGAGATGCTGATGTGCGGCCTTATAGCGCGCAGCCGACGGATTTTAGATTTGTACTCCAGCGCCGTATGACCACGCTTCATGCCGGCGAGAATGCGGTCGGAGCCGCTTTGTACGGGCAGATGAAGGTGATCCACCAGCTGTGGGATCTGGGCATAGGCATCGATCAGGGCGTCGGAAAACTCCACCGGATGTGAGGTCGTGTAGCGAATCCTCTCTATCTCCGGTATCCGTGCCACCGCGTGCAGTAATTCGGCGAAATCGACGATTTCACCCTCGTGATCAGCGCCGCGATAGGCGTTTACGTTTTGTCCCAGCAGGTTAACTTCGCGCACTCCGCCCTGCGCCAGATGGGCGATCTCGGCAATAACGTCATCCAGTGGCCGCGATACTTCTTCGCCGCGCGTATAGGGCACCACGCAAAAGGTGCAGTACTTACTGCAACCTTCCATCACTGAGACGAAGGCGCTAGGGCCCTCCACTTTGGGTTGTGGCAGATTGTCGAACTTTTCAATTTCCGGGAAGCTGATGTCGACCACCAGCGTGCCGGCGCGGCTGCGCTGCGCCATCATTTGGGGTAGTCTGTGCAGGGTCTGTGGGCCGAACACCAGATCGACATAGGGTGCCCGGCGACCAATTTCTGCGCCCTCCTGACTGGCGACGCAGCCGCCTACGCCGATGATCAGGTCGGGGTTTTTTTGTTTCAGGCGTTTCCAGCGACCGAGTTGATGAAATACCTTTTCCTGAGCTTTTTCCCTTATAGAACAGGTATTTAGCAACAATACATCAGCCTCCTCGGGATTCTCGGTGGAGACCATGTCATGGCTTTGCTGCAGTAAGTCACGCATACGAGCCGAGTCGTATTCGTTCATCTGGCAGCCATGGGTTTTGATGTAGAGTTTCTTGCTCACGGTAATGTCGTCGCGGACTCGCCGCTTCAGGTAGCTCTGTGCAAAAACAGTTGAGAAGTATACCCAGTTAGCAGTCGCAAACATAGCGCTAAGGTAGGCTTCACCGCGCTGATCAGGCGTCGCTTGTATGAAAAGAAGGTGAGAGGAATGTCAAAGCCAGATGAGAGGCGCGCAGCGGGGGAAACTGGTATTCTGCCGTTGTGGTGGTAACATTATCGCCCCCAAATTCAGGTGAACCGCCGCCACTCACTCAGGCAAGCATATCGCGAGCTGCGATACACGAGACTACAATGACCAACCAACCCGTATACAAGGTGATTTTTCAGAACGGCAATCAGGTGTTCGAAGTCTTCGCCCGCCAGATATACCAAAGTGATATGTGGGGCTTTATCGAGGTAGAAGAGTTTGTTTTTGGGGAGCGCTCGCAAATACTGGTAGACCCGAGTGAGGAGAAGCTCAAAAACGAATTCAGCGGGGTGAAGCGCAGTTATATTCCACTGCAGGCCATCATCCGCATTGATGAAGTGGATAAAGAGGGGAGCGCTCGAGTGTCTAGCGTCGCCTCATCTGACAGTAATGTCACGAGTTTTCCGTTTGCGGGCATCCCGCCCGGACAGAAGGGTCGCGAAGAGTAGATTTGCCGCAGAACTCTATATGCATCACCGTGCTACTGATACTCCGATATTTTTCGTGCTGATCATCCTGAGTTGCATAGGTGCGCTGGGCGCGGAACCTACTTTTGGCGCTGCCGACCCCTATGATGAGCAATCCCTCGACACTGGCGCGCAACTTTATCAAATGTACTGCAGCGAATGTCATGGCAGCGATACCAATAGTCGGTATGCGGTGACCGATGATGCCAGTGAAGTGAATGTCCTCGAAAACTATGCTGAGTTAATTGAAATAGTGCGCGTGCTAGGTGTGCCTGAATCGAATCTTGTGCCGGTTGAGGATTGGCCTGAATGGGCTGACGGTCCTGCACCTCTTGGGGTGCGAGAGCCGGATATTAGAGCCGAGGCAATAGATGCTGTAACCGGGGCGATTGGCAATTATCAGGAATCTGAACTGGATATGGATGATCTGGAACCCTGGGGGGGTGAAACCGACGCGATCCTCAGGGATGAAATTTTTGAGGAGATGCCGGTTGCGACCAATCTTGCTGATCCCATAGCGTATTATCATGGCACTTCTGAGCAAGACCTGTTCAATAGCATTGCTATTGGCACAGGGAGTGCGATGCATAGTTGGCGCACTGAGCTGGGCGGTGACGAGGCAATCTGGGATTTGGTGAACTATATCCGCAGTCGTTGGGATGAGGTTTGGTTACACCAATAGCCGGGCAGAAGTCCAGTGACGCTATACTTTGCCCTGCAAGCGGGACCCAAGCGACGCCAGTTGCACACAAATAACAAAGGCCTCCACTGCCGCTTTTACATCCTCGAGCGAAGGGTAGGTCGGCGATAGCCGAATGTTGCTGTCCTGGGGATCCTTGCCGTAGGGAAAGGTGGCGCCCGCTGGCGTCAGTTTTACACCGATGGCATCTGCCAGCTCCACGATGTTTTGCGCCAGACCGGGTAGCGCATTGAATGACACAAAGTACCCGCCAAGCGGATTCGACCAGTCGCCCATGCCTTTGCCGGCGAGTTCATTTGCCAGTGTGGCCAGAACACACTCGAAGCGCGGCCTGATGAGAGCGGCATGGCCCGACATATGACGGGCCAGCGTATTCTGATCAACTAGAAAACGCACATGGCGCAGCTGATTCACCTTGTCTGGCCCAATCGTCTGAAAGCCCAGATGTTGTGTCAGCGCAGCGAGGTTCTTTTCACTGCTGGCGAGAAACGATACACCGGCCCCTGCGAACGTGATCTTGGAGGTAGAGCCGAACTGGAACACGCTGTCCATGGTGCCGTGCTGTTGGCAAAAGCTGCGAATGGATGCCAGCTGAGGGGCCTCTTCATACAGTGTGTGGACCGCGTAAGCGTTATCCCACATCACCAGAAAGTGATCACTGGCAATGAGGCCGAGGCGGGCGATGCGCTCTACAGTGTCATCGCTATAGATGCAGCCGGTTGGGTTGGAGAAGCGCGGCACGCACCATAACCCCTTGATCGTATTGTCTTCCTGTACCAGCGCTTCAACCAGGTCCATGTCTGGCCCGCTGTCCAGCATCGGTACCGTAATCATTTCAATGCCCAGGTGTTCGCAGATGGCAAAATGGCGGTCATAGCCCGGAGCGGGACACAGGAACTTCACGGTATCGTGATTGCCCCAGGCCGAGCTTGGGCCCGCCAATCCCTCGGTGAGTGCGAAATCAATGGTGCTGTACATCAGGGTCAGGCTGGAGTTGCCGCCAATCAAGGTTTCCTCAGCAGGGCTATCCAGCATCTGTGCGAACAGGGCCCTGGCTTCTGGCAGTCCCTCAAGACCGCCGTAGTTGCGCACATCCGTGCCATTCGCTGCCAGATACTTGCCTTCAAGAATGCCATCCAGTGCGTCTGAGAGGGCGACCTGCTCATTACAGGGCTTGCCCCGCGTAAGGTCCAGCTTGAGATTCATGCCCTTTAGCGCCTCATACTGTCGCTGCAGGGGCTCCAGTTGTGCTGCAAGTTCAGAGTCGGAAAGCTGGTCGATATGCAAGGTACTGTCCTCGTGAGGTTATGGTCGGTGGGCAAGCTAATGTCGAGCGTAAAAGTATAACGGCAAGTGCCGCGCAGCAGTATGGCTTGAGGGCAGTAAGCTTGAAAATTACCGACTAGCCTATATAAACAAAGAACGGAGTGGGAATGCCATGCTCTATGTCAGCGCTGGAACAGGATATAAATAGCCATGAGTGAACAGGAAGAATCACCCGCGATAGAGGTTGAGCCGTCACACGACACGCGGGGGCAAACGCCCGCCGTGGCAGATGACGTGTTGCCGGATACGCTGCACGTGATGCCAATTCCCTACCGGCCGTTTTTCCCTGGGCAGGTGCAACCGATAGCGCTTGATCCGGTTGAATGGGAGAGCACTCTGGCTGCAGTAAAGCGTGCGGGACACGGCCTTATAGGCCTGTCGTATGTAGACAGGCCAGATACGCGCGATGCGCAGCCCGGGCAGTTTCCGGAGATTGGCTGCGTGGTGCGCCTGCACCGACCGCCCAACGCGACAGAGCAGTCGGGGCAGTTCCTGGCGCAGGGGGTAAGGCGTTTTCGCATCGTGCGCTGGCTCAGCGACAAACCGCCTTATCTGGCGCAGGTAGAATACCCGCGCAGCCAAGGTGACCGCGATGCGGATGACATCAAGGCCTATGCCATGGCGTTGATCAAGCAGATCAGGGAGCTGCTGCCGCTAAACCCACTTTACAGCGAAGAGCTGAAACGGTATCTGGCTAACTTTAGTCCCAGTGACCCCAGTAAGTTGGCCGACTTCTCGGCGGCGCTGACCACCGCGACCGGGGAAAAGCTGCAGGAGATTCTGGACACATTGCCGCTGCGTGCCCGGATGGAAAAGGTGCTCACCTTGCTGCGCAAGGAACGCGAGGTTGCCGAATTACAGGGGCAGATCACCAGTCAGGTCAACGAGAAAGTGAGCGCGCAACAGCGTGAGTTCTTCCTGCGTGAACAGCTGAAAATTATCCAAAAGGAGCTGGGTATCTCCAAGGACGATCGAACCTCCGATGTGGAAACGTTTGAGGATCGAATCAAGGACCTCGATGTGCCGGAGGCGGCAGCGAAGCGCATCAATGAGGAATTGCAAAAACTCTCCATACTGGAAACAGGCTCTGCCGAGTACGGCGTCACCCGCAATTATCTCGACTGGGCCACCAGCGTACCGTGGGGCGTAATGTCTGAGGACAAGCTCGACCTCAAACATGCGCGCTCGGTGCTGGATGAGCATCACGAAGGGGTGGAGGATGTTAAAGAGCGCATACTGGAGTTTCTCGCTGTCGGCGCTTTCAAGGGCGAAATATCCGGTTCAATCTTACTGCTGGTAGGCCCCCCGGGTGTTGGCAAGACCAGCATCGGTCGTTCAGTTGCAGATGCTCTGGGTCGCAAGTTCTATCGCTTCAGCCTGGGTGGCATGCGCGATGAGGCGGAAATCAAGGGGCATCGACGAACCTATATCGGCGCCATGCCAGGCAAGTTTGTGCAGGCACTGAAGGAAGTAGAGGTCGCCAATCCGGTTATTATGCTGGACGAGATCGACAAGATCGGCGCGTCTTTTCAGGGTGATCCCGCATCGGCGTTGCTGGAGGTGCTGGACCCGGAACAGAACAGCGAGTTTCTGGATCACTATCTGGATTTGCGCGTAGACCTCTCGAAAGTGCTTTTTGTGTGCACCGCCAACCAGCTAGACACTATCCCGGGCCCGTTGTTGGACCGCATGGAAACATTGCGCCTGTCGGGTTACGTCGCAGAAGAAAAGCTGTTCATTGCGAAAAAGCATTTATGGCCGAAACAACTGGAGCGCCATGGACTGAAGGATCAGCAGCTCCGGATTAACGATGCTGCGCTGAAGTACGTGATTGATTTCTACTGTCGGGACGCAGGCGTTCGAACGCTTGAAAAACAGCTGGCGCGCATCATGCGTAAATCCATTGTACGGCTGCTTGACGGCAAGGAGACACGGTTGCGCGTGGGCAAAAAGGATATCGATATCCTGCTGGGTCAACCACTCTTTCAAGCGGACCGCCCACTGCGCGGCATCGGTGTGGTTACCGGTTTGGCGTGGACTTCCATGGGCGGTGCGACTCTGCCCATTGAGTCATCGCAGGTGCACACGCTCAATCGCGGCTTTAAGTTGACCGGGCGCCTGGGAGACGTCATGAAGGAGTCGGCGGAAATTGCTTACAGCTATGTTGTCGCCCATCTAAGGGACTACGATTGCGATCAGGATTTTTTCGACATGAGTATGGTGCACCTGCATGTCCCCGAGGGCGCAACACCCAAAGATGGACCCAGTGCAGGCGTTACGATGGCGACTTCGCTAGTGTCGCTGGCACGGCGGGAGCGCATCAAGCGTCCTCTGGCGATGACAGGTGAACTGACGCTCACAGGGCAGGTTTTACCGGTGGGGGGTATTCGCGAGAAAGTAATTGCGGCGCGGCGCGCCAAGATCATGGAGCTGATTTTGCCGTTTGCCAACCGGCGAGATTTTGAGGAGCTGCCGGATTATTTGCGTGAGGGGATCAATGTGCACTTTGCGCGGAATTTTCGTGAGGTGTTTGAGTTTGTGTTTGAAGGGCATCGGGTTGATAAGTCTTTGCATTGATAGCGGGTTGGGCGTGCGGGTGGCGACCCTTTGGGCCGCTGCATTGCTTTGGGTGGTGAGGGTCTATTGCTTCATTGCGTGCGCTTGCGGTGCGCGGACCTTGGGGGATTTTTGATGGGCGGGTGTAGAGTTTCCGTTGAATGGAATGCAATTTGATTGGGTGGGATTTGGCGCTGATTGGGAATTGTCGCGGAACCGGGGTTTGAACTCGGTGGCTCTAAGGTGGTTTGGTTTTGCACCGACACCCTCCAAGTCCGCAATAGGCCCTCCCCACCCAAAGCAGTGCGGGACTTTGTAGGGAGATTTACTGAGAAGCTACAAGGTTTCCATGCAAGTGCGGTCTGTAATTTTTGATGCGTCTGCTTTTTTTTAGACTGGTAGTGAGGCGGCGTATTGATAGGACTGGCAGGGCAAGCCTATGGCCTTGCCCTGAGCGCTATGCCCTGCCAGACCGGCGCAAGTGCGAAAAATTCCAGCGACGAAGATCTCACCCAAGATAAGTTAGCTATAGTCTCAGGCCCAAGCCTTTTTAGCGCCGAAAAGCCTAGCCAAACTGACGCGCAAAACGCCTACCCAGCAGCCTCCCACTTCCCCGGCACACGAGCTGTCACCACCGCCCGCATGGGCGCCGGATAACCTTCAGCCGTCTTGCTGGCATCTTCCGGATCTAGAAAATTTACCAGCGAATGGAACGTCATCCACTCGGTAGAGCGCTGTTCATCCGTGGTGGTAACGCAGACATTGAGCAACTGCGCGTCGACAAAGCCCAACTTGCGCAACCAGCTGAGGAGCGTGTCGCAGCTGGGCAGGAACCAGACATTGCCCATACGGGCATAACGGCCTTCTGGTAATAGGGTTGTGCCCAATTCGCCATCGATCACCAGTGTTTCCAGCACTAGTTGACCACCGGGTCGCAGGCAATCCTTCAGTTCCTGCAGGTGATCAAAGGGTGAGCGGCGGTGATAGAGCACGCCCATCGAAAAAACAGTATCGAAGGCCTGTAGTTTTGCGGGCACCTGTTCCATGGCCACCGGCAGCACCCAGACATTGTCCTGCTGTAGGTACTTCTGCAGCGCCCAGAATTGTACGACAAACAGCGGTGTTGGATCGATGCCGATGACTTCTGCCGCTCCGTCGCCCAGCATACGCCAGCAGTGGTATCCGCTACCGCAACCGACATCCAGTACTTTGCGCCCTTGTAGTGAATCAATACTGTCTTTCAGCCGATCCCATTTCCAGTCGGAGCGCCACTCTGCGTCGATGTGGAGGCCGAACAGTTCAAAAGGGCCCTTGCGCCAGGGGTGTAAGTTGCGCAACGCTGTCTGTAACTGGTCTCTGGAATCATCACTCAGTACTTGCTCAAAGCTTGCGCCAACGCGTGACTCGCTGAGGTGAATGGTGTCGGCCTGCAGCAAGGGCAGGTCGTGCAGCGACTGTAGCCAGCGCGCAAGATCGCCGTAGCGTTGCTGGTTCAGGCCATTGGCAATTTGTTCTTCGAGTTGTTCTGCCCAGCGCTGCATTTCACCGCCGCGCCAGCGCTCAATCAGTGGCTGGTAATTCATTGCTTGAGCGCGATCAGCGATGCGAAATTAAAGCACTGGAACCAGACATCGCAACTGTCGAAGCCCACGCTGGCAATGCGCGCCTTGTGTTGTTTGAGGGTTTCCGGCAGCAGGACATTTTCCAGCGCCGAGCGTTTGCGCGCGACTTCCATTTCACTGTAGCCATTGGCGCGTTTGAACTGGTGGTGCAAGTCGATATTCAGTGCGTCCAGATGCGCATCCTCGAAGGTCACTTTCTCAGACAGCACCATGATTCCGCCGGGCAATAATCCGCGATAGATGCGCGCGATGACCTCGTCTCGTAACTCCCTTGGAATGAACTGTAGCGTGAAGTTGAGTACTACCACCGAGGCATTTTCAATGACGATATCCTGCAGGTCAGCGCAGGTGAGGATGACGGGTGTGTCGATAGTGACGACTGCGTCCTGGGTGTCGGTGTCGAGAATACTCTTGCAGCGCTGCAGCATGGCGGTGGAATTGTCGACGGCAACAATACGGCAATCGGGCTGCTGAATGTTCTGTCGCATCGCCAGTGTCGAGGCGCCCAGTGAGCAACCGAGATCGTATAGGTAGCTGCCGCCGATGGCGTATTTGCCAGCGAGTAGGCCGGTCATCGACACGATGGTGGCATAGCCGGGCACGGAGCGTTTGATCATATCGGGAAAGACGCGCGCCACGCTGTCGTCAAACGTGAATAGGCCGTTCTGAAGGAGTGGGTCGGCGTAGAGAGTATCGCGGGGGTCAGTCACAAAGGGTTGCTGGGCCGAAAATTGTCTGAAAAGGGTGAAAGTGCTAATAACCCCTCAAGTCTAGCATGAAAAGGTGAACCGCAAAGGCGAGGAATTGTTGTATTACTGGGGCGACGGTGATTGCCAGTCACGTGAGTTTTCCCTTTAACCCGCTGGTGTTTGCGGTATTGGCCAACCGTCTAGTAGAGCCACATGAGCGCTGGAGAGTGTGTCGCAACGAATACAGTCGGTCGTTGGTGCGAGTGGTGCCGGCGCAGTGAACGCTGTGTTGTCGTCATAGAGGTGAATCAGGACATTGACGTGCAGCCTCTCTCCGGCCGATTATCGGCAGTGACAGGCCTTACTGGCGGGCGCCTTAGTTAGCGCTTCTAACCAGGTGCTGTTCTTCTTTGTTTGATGTCTTTGCGGCACGCGCGATAGGGCTGCTGGTTTGTGGATTAAAACCCGCGAACTGCTGGGGAAAGTCTTCATGGCGTTTTGCGCTGCGGTGACGCATAGCGCTGACACTGCGCAGGAAATCCACCAGACTCGTTTTGCCTTCGTCCAATCTTCTCATGGTCTACTCGGATTCAATTTTTTTGGAGCACACTGTTATTATAGTCCGCCTGCCATTGTGCGGGATGTGAAAAGTGCTGGAGAAATCTGTGAACAATGCCCGTGGGCCCTGCTCTGGGCTATAATTTTCGCTTTTTCCAGGGATTGATGCAGTCAAACCCGTCTGGCAGTTCCTTACGGCACTGCTGGCACAGATGTAATCTACCGGAGACTTCCTATGCTGCAAGTGCTGCAACAACTGCCTGCCGATCCGATTCTTGGCTTATCTGCCGCGTGTCGCGCCGACCCCAATCCCGACAAGGTTGACCTGACCATCGGGATCTATATGGATGAGCAGGGACTCTGTCCGGTATTCGAAGCGGTGCGACTGGCACAACGCGCCGTCGTTGAGCAGGAGGACACCAAGGCGTATCTCGCAGCGGCGGGCGATGAGCGATTCAACAGCGGCTTGCAACGCCTGGTGCTGGGTGAGGGCAGCCCCGCGCTGCTGGAAGATCGCGTTAGCAGCATACAGACACCGGGTGGTTGCGGAGCGCTGCGGATCGGCGCTGAAATTGTCCATGCCGCGGCGCCGAATGCACGGGTGTGGGTGTCTGATCCGACGTGGCCGGTGCATATTCCCTTGCTGGGCAGCGTAGGACTGCAGTTTAAAAGCTATCGCTACTACGACCCCGATACGCACGGAGTCAATTTCGATGCCATGGTGACCGACCTGAAGAATGCTGTCGCGGGAGATGTGGTGCTGCTGCACGGGTGTTGCCACAACCCCTGTGGGGCTGATCTCTCCCTCGCGCAATGGGGCGTTGTTGCCGATATGGCCGAGCGTCAGGGTTTTACGCCCTTTGTCGATTTTGCCTACCAGGGCCTCGGCGATGGCCTTGAGGCTGACGCTGCTGGTCTGCGCCTGTTGGTGTCGCGCCTACCCGAAGTGATACTGGCAGCGTCATGCTCCAAGAATCTCGGCCTTTACCGTGAGCGCGTCGGCGCAGCAATCTTTGTCTGTAGCGACCCTGCCAATGCCCGCGCGATCCTGAGTCAGGCGCAATCCGCCGCGCGGCGTGTCTACTCTATGCCGCCCGCACACGGCGCATTGTTGGCGGGTCGAGTGCTGACGGATGATTATCTAGGTGGCATCTGGCGTACTGAGCTGACTGCCATGTGTCAGCGCATCAAAGGCTTGCGCAGCGATCTGCGGCAGGCACTGGAAGCGCGCTGTGGCGGCGACTACGGGTTTATTGAACGCGAGAAAGGGATGTTTTCTTTTCTTGGCTTGAGCGCCGAGCAGGCGATTCGGCTGCGAGAATCGTCCGGTGTGTATATGCTGGACTCTTCGCGCATCAACGTGGCGGGTGTCAACGCCCGCAATATTGATTACATCGCAAGCTCTGTTGCCGGCGTGCTCTAGACGTAACGCCTAGCTCGTAAACAACTGCTTGAGATAGTAATCGGCCAGCGTCGGCGGGTAGCCGATGACGTCGACGAGGCGTCTGCGGCATTCACGCTGGTTGGCGCCGCGCTCTATCCATATCGGCACGCGCTTGATCATCGTCTCCACGGTTTCACGCGGCGTGATGATCCAAGTGTCCTGCGCCACCTCGCCGAACGAAAAGTTTGCGGGACAGGTCGCAATGGCCATGGGCTTCATGTAAAGCGCCAGCGTCAGCACCTCTTTTGCACCTTTTTCAGCAATGTACTGCGTCAGAAATTGCAGCGTGCTGCCGCGGTCGCCGAGATCGTCGATGACCAGTACGATCTCCTCCTCTACGGCAATTGAGATGTCGTGCTGCACCCAGGCTTGCTCATGGCGTTCATTCGGCCCCTTATATAAGGACACGCCGATGGTGCCAAATTCAATGCGCGGCGTCCCTGCCGGGCGACCCTTGACCAGATGATCATAAAGTAAAATACCGGGCAACATACCGCCCATGGTCGCCATCAACGCGCGAGTGATCGCGCGTTTTTCGTTTGTTTGCGTTAGCTGGAAGCGATGTACCTGCTGCGACAGTTCCAGTATGGCCATGGATTCAACGGCATCTGGTATCAGTAAAAAAGTCAGTTCGTCATCGGGAACTGAGACACCCTCCGGCGCGCGCCAGAAATCGAGGTCAATTGCGCCGGGCGGACAGTGAATCTGTTGTTGGTAGGTGCTCAAGAGGTCGCCCCCGCCTCCAGTGCAGCCCAGCGCTCAAACGTCTTCTCCATGTCGGCTTGCAACGTTGCCAGTTCGTCCAGTGTCTGCTGCACGGTGGCGCGATCCTGTTGGTAAAAGTCGGTCTTGGCGATGGCAGCTTCCAATGCCTGCTGCCGCTGCTCCAGTTTCTCGATAACGGCGGGCAGCTCATCCAGTTCGCGCTGTAACTTGTAAGAGAGCTTGCCCTTCTTCGCTGCGCCAGCGCCCTCAGTCGTATCATTTTGCGATGGTGCTGCAGTCGTCACTCTGAGTGCATCATTCACGGTCTGTGAACCGCGCAGCTGACCGCCGCGTGCCTCCCAATCACTGAAGCCGCCGGCTTGCTCGCTGACCACGCCGTCACCTTCCAGTACCAGCAGGCTGGTGACCACATTATCCATGAAATCGCGGTCGTGGCTAACCAGTAATACGGTGCCCTCGAAGGTCAGCAGGATTTCCTCCAGCAACTCCAGTGTCTCGATGTCCAGATCATTGGTGGGTTCATCCAGTACCAGCAGGTTGGCGGGTCGGCTGAATAGTTTCGCCAGTATGGCGCGATTTTGTTCGCCGCCGGACAGTGCTTTGACCGGGGTGCGCACGCGCTCCGGACTGAACAGGAAATCGCCAAGATAGGAAATGGCGTGACGGCGTTTGCCGTTGATCTCGATAAAATCCTGTCCACCGCAGACATTGTCGATGAGATTTTTTTGTGGCTCCAACTGGTCGCGCAATTGATCGGAGTAAGCAATTTCCAGCTTGCTGCCAAAGATGATTTTGCCGGCATCGGGCTCCAGTTGTCCCAGCAGTAATTTCACCAGCGTGGATTTCCCAGCCCCGTTGGGCCCGACGATACCAATGCGGTCGCCGCGCTGGATGATGGTGGAGACGTTTTTCAAAATCGCCTTGTCACCAAAACTTTTGTCCACGTGCTGCAGTTCGGCGACGATTTTCCCCGACTGCCCGGAGGTCTCGACGCCGAAGTTGGCAGTGCCGGTGCGCTCGCGTCGACTCTGCCGCTCATTGCGCAGTGCTTTAAGCGCGCGGACACGACCCTCGTTGCGGGTGCGCCGGGCCTTGATGCCCTGACGAATCCACACCTCTTCCTGAGCGAGTTTCTTATCGAAGAGGTCATTGGCGCGCTCCTCCGCCTCAAGTTGCTGCTCTCGATGGCGCAGAAATCCCTGATAGTCGCCGCGCCACTGCGTCAGGTGTCCCCGGTCCAGCTCGGCGATACTATTGGCAACGTTTTGTAGGAAGCGCCGATCGTGCGTGATAAGAATGATGGCGCCTGGAAAATTGGCGAGTTGCTCCTCCAACCAGCGGATTGCCGGTATGTCGAGGTGGTTGGTCGGCTCATCCAGTAACAGCAGGTCCGGTTGGCTCACCAGTGCCTGCGCGAGGGCGACTCGTCGGCGCCAGCCACCTGAGAGTTCTCCCATGCTGGCCTCTGCCGGCAGCTGTAACTGGCTGATGGTACTCTCGACCCGTTGCTGTAGCTGCCAGCCATCGGCAGCTTCCAATTGCTGCTGGACGCGCGATAAGGTGTCCATGTCACAAGATTCGTCCTGAATCAGTTTGTGGTATTCACTTAACAGGCGCCCTGCATCGGCCAGACCTGAGGCGACCACCTCGTAGACCGAGAGAGCGTCGGCCTCTGGTAGTGTCTGCTGCAGTCGGGCGATGCGAGCCCCGGGCCTGACCCAGTGCTCGCCGGAATCAGCCGTCAACTCCCCGGCTAGCACCTTGAGTAAGGTTGTCTTGCCGGTGCCATTGCGCCCCAGCAAACCCAGCTTTTCGCCGCGGGTGATACTCAGATTGACATCGTCCAGCAGGACCTGGGTACCGTATTGCAGGTGGATAGCGTCGAGACGTAATAGGGGCATGGATAACTGCACAGTCTGGTGTGGACGCGCATTCTACGCCAGCAGGCCGCGCGCTGGCCACTCCTGAGCAACCGGTATAAAGTGTATCGCATAATAGAAATGTTCTATGTCTGCGTGCCGCACAATTCATCGCTCAGGAGATAATTGTTCTGGGAGTACGCGTCCTATTGCGGCTGCCTGCTGCCACACAAGCTAATGAGGTAAGTATTGTGGTGTCCTTCGCGAGTATGAGATTCCTATTGATACAACGCAACCACTGGAAATCAAGATGATGGATTCGGGCCGCACCCACTGGCAGCGCGGTTCTATGCTGGAGAGTGAGTAATACATGGATTCGCCCCTTTGGACTCCCGTTAATAGTCGTATCGAGAATGCACGACTGTCCCATTTCATTCATTTTATCAATGAACGTTATGATGCTTGTGTTGCTGCGGATTATTTCGCGCTACAGGAATGGGCTGTCGCACAGACAGAGAGCTTCTGGTCGGCGGTCTGGGATTTCTGCGCCGTGATTGCAAGCACACGGGGAGAGGCGGTACTGGTAGATGGAAACCATTTTCCGGGTGCACGCTGGTTTCCGCAGGCGCGATTGAACTTCGCCGAGAACTTGCTGCGTTATCGAGATGATAGAGTAGCTATTGTCTCTTTGCTGGAGAACGGTGAGCGCCGCGAGTTGAGCTATGCTGAACTCTCCCGTCTCGTAGCATCCCTGGCTGTCAGCTTGCGTGCTGAGGGTGTAGTCGCCGGAGATCGCGTGGTCGGCTTTATGCCCAATATCGCTGAAGCCGTGGTTGCCATGCTCGCTACCACCAGCATTGGTGGTGTCTGGTCTTCCTGTTCGCCCGATTTTGGCGTTAATGGTGTGGTGGACCGCTTTGGCCAGATCGCGCCGAAAGTGTTGTTTGCAGCGGATGGTTATTACTATAACGGCAAGGCCTGCGACTCTTTGCAGCGATTGGCTGCTGTTGTCGAGCAAATTGGAAGCATTGAGAAAGTCGTCGTCGTGCCGCTGATGGATCGACACCCTGAGCTTGGTGGTATCGCCAACAGTATTCTGTTTGAGCATTACCTGAGTGAGTCGGACGCAGAGCTTGTGTTTGCGCAGCTGCCGTTCGATCACCCGCTTTACATCATGTACTCCTCTGGTACGACAGGTGTGCCCAAGTGCATTGTCCATGGTGCCGGTGGCACGTTGCTGCAGCACATGAAGGAACACCAACTGCTGGTCGATCTGCAGCGTGACGATGTGTTTTTTTACTTCACCACCTGTGGCTGGATGATGTGGAACTGGCTGGTATCTGGCCTGGCGACGGGCGCCACCCTGGTTCTGTATGACGGCTCGCCATTTGCTCGCGAGGGCAGTATGTTGCTGGATGCCATCGACAGTGAAGGAATCTCTGTGTTCGGTACCAGCGCCAAGTTCATCTCCACACTGGCAAAAGCCGGCCAGCAACCGATGCTCAGCCACAGGCTTGAGAAGCTTAAGACTATACTCTCAACCGGTTCGCCACTGTCACACGAAAGCTTTGAGTACGTTTATAGGGACTTCAAGCGCGATGTGTGCCTGTCGAGTATTTCAGGGGGCACCGATATTCTGTCCTGCTTTGTGGGCGGTTGCCCCATACTGCCGGTATACCTTGGCGAAATTCAGGCTCCGGGGCTTGGTATGGCAGTGGCGGTCTGGGATGACGCAGGCCAGCCAGTGTCTGCTGGCAAAGGCGAGCTGGTCTGTACCCGGCCCTTTCCCTCCTGCCCCCTTGGCTTCTGGAATGATGAGGATGGCAGCAAATTCCACGAGGCCTATTTTGATCGCTTTCCCAATGTTTGGGCGCACGGTGATTACGGCGAACTGACGGTTCATGGCGGCTATATTATCCACGGTCGTTCTGATGCCGTGCTTAACCCCGGCGGTGTGCGCATTGGTACGGCAGAGATTTATCGTCAGGTTGATCGTGTCGATGAGGTTCTGGAAAGCATTGTGATTGGCCAGCAATGGCAGGACGATGTCCGAGTCATACTATTTGTGGTCTTACGCCAGGGACTGGTGCTTGATCCCAGGTTGCGGGAGCACATTAGCCGGTCGGTACGCGATAACACCACGCCTCGGCATGTGCCCGCGAAAATCATTCAGGTAGCGGATATTCCGCGCACTATAAGCGGTAAAATTGTAGAGTTGGCGGTGCGCAACGTGGTGAATGGGCTCGCGGTCAAAAATGCCGATGCTCTGGCCAACCCCGCGGCGCTTGAACTGTTTCGTGATCTGTCTGAACTGCGCGAATAGAACGCATGTCAGCCATGGTTTTGGGTAAATTTCGGGTAGAATGCACTTCCTCATTCGTTCTCGCAGACGCCCATGATTATTACCGAACAATTACGCTACGACAAACAAGTCACCCGCTGGCTTATTTTATGTGCTGTGGTCATCTTTGCAATGATCCTGCTCGGCGGAGCGACGCGCCTCACGAATTCCGGCTTGTCTATTGTGGAATGGAAGCCACTGGTGGGTGCCATCCCGCCGCTGACCGCACAGGATTGGCAGGAGACATTCGATAAGTACAAACAGTTTCCCGAGTACCAAAAGATTAATCGTGGCATGAGTATGGATGCCTTCAAGACCATCTTTATGTATGAATACCTACATCGCCTGTTGGGGCGATTTATCGGTGTGTTGTTCGCTGTGCCGCTAATCTATTTTGCAGTGCGCGGTCGCTTGCGCCCCGGACTCGCGCCCGGGCTAGTGATGCTCTTCATTATGGGCGGACTGCAGGGACTGTTGGGCTGGTATATGGTGAAAAGCGGCCTGGTCGATATGCCGCGTGTCAGCCAATATCGCCTCGCTGCTCACATGGGTCTCGCAACCGCTATTTTTGCTTATATGGTGTGGTTAATTTTCGAGCTGATGTTTGGGCGTGAAAAACAGCCGGATACCGGCCAAAGAAAACGTGCGCGTTGGACCTTGGGCCTGGCAGCACTCGTTTATTTAATGATTCTGTCGGGGGCTCTGGTGGCGGGTACTGACGCTGGTTTTGCTTACTCAACCTGGCCGCTGATGGGTGACTCATTCATCCCGCAAGGCCTGTATGCGACGTCTCCGGCGTGGATGGCGACGTTTGAAGACATTACCACCATTCAGTTCAATCACCGTATGTTCGCCTATTTTCTGTTTGTGGTGCTGAACGTGGCCGCGTTTTTGGCCTATCGGAGCACGACGCATAAACGCGGCAAATTGGCGGCGCTGCTGGTCGCGGTCGCGTTGTTGGTGCAGGTCATCCTGGGCATAAGTACATTATTGCTGCATGTGCCTGTGGCATTAGGCACCGCGCACCAGGGAATGGCGGTGCTGCTGCTAACGGCGACTCTGTTCCTCAGCCATGTACAGTTGCGTCAGAGTAGGTTGCCGTCGGCAATCAGGTAGCGCCGTTCGCACCTCGTTCTGGTGATGGAGCTGCCAGAACGGGGGTAGTTTGTCTTCCGCCCGACGGCCCTGCACGTGATGTCGATCCGATTGGGTGAGGTTAAGTCGCACATCGCCACGACGTGTGCGACAGACCGGGCCTTCAATTTCTACTCGTTTTGACACCTGTGTGCCACGTTTGGGCTTCAGTAAGTGCCCTATGCCATTGGCACGACTACTGGCGCGTATTACTGCGGACTTCAAGGCGATTTTTTACGCTAATGAGAGCGCGCAAATCCGACTGATGTGGCTGTAGGGGAGTTGGGATTCTTCATGCCATTGGTTGAAGTTGCGCTGAATGAGTTGCAGCTTACTTTTGCTGGTTGGGTTTTCATTGACATCAACGCCGCTGTGTTGAAGACACCGGATGACATCGCCGGTAAGGATAAAAGTATCCTTGCCCATATTGCGCAACAAGCGCTGTCCTGTCATACCGCCCAATCGACTGCCGCGGATTTTCATAAGCGCGAACAGTCCAACTAAATCCTGCACGGGCCAGCGCGCGATGAACTTGCCGAAACTGCCGTGTTCACGATTTATATCGAGAATAAACTGCGCGTTAGCCTGTACGCTTAACACTTTTTGCCGATTGCGAATGATGCGTCGGTCATTGGCGAAACGATCGATTTGCTCGGGGCTGAGCATAACGATCTTCTCTGGCGGGAAGCCAAAGAAGACTTCCTCGAATTCGTCCCACTTGTGATTGACGACTCGCCATACAAAGCCCGCCTGAAAAACGCAGCGTGTCATCTGTGCGAGCCAGCGATCATCCTTGCTGCGAGCCAGGGCGGGTGCACTGCGCACCGTTGGCATGAGCCGCCCCAGCGCGGATGCTCCACCATGACGTTCACACGCCCGCTGGTAAATATGCGTGAAGAGTTCCAACTACTTGGCGTTGTGACTGCCGTCGCACATCGGTTGCGTGCCGGTCGACTTGCAACCGCAGAAGAACACCTTGGTGTTCTCAGTGGCATCGTAGCGCACGGGTGCGAAGCCGGTGTCTTTGTGCGAACCGTCGCAGAATGGCTGGGTTGCACTCATTCCGCAGGCGCACCAGAAGTAGGCTTTACCGGACTCGACTTCCACGCCAAAAGGTGTTTCGGCGGCGCGTTTGGGTTCATTCATGACGGGGTTCCTTTGCGGACCTTACTGTAGCCGATGTCGCTGATCGGTCTTGCAGTTTAGGATAAATACGTTGTCCGGTCACGGGACTTTCCGCACCGGTAGTGGCTCAGTTTGAAATGAGCCCCTGCCGCAAGCAGGCTGACGGCGTCTGACGCCATATAGGGAAACTCGAATGGCATTGCCTAAAAGCCAAACCCTACTCAGTCACTTTGTAGGCGAGTAGCAGGTTGCCTGGCAGTTGCCCGAACATGGAGTAGCCCGATTGCACGTAGAGCCAGCCATCGGCTAACACCTGGCCGCTGACGTCAATGGCGCCGCCGTGTCCGTCGATACCGTTGATGGCTGCAAAAGGGTGTGCGGTTTGCGTCTGCCAGACTACCTCGCCGGTGGCGATATCGTAGGCTCGCAGCGTGCCGTCGAGGCCGGCGCTGAAGACAAGGTCAGGGGTGGCAATGGCGGCGGCTGACAAGCCGTAATAGAAGGAGCACTGATACAAATCTGCCAGCTCAGGTTGTTTGTGTGAGCGCATACTTTCGAGGCCGATGAGTGGCCGGTTTTCCTCTGCGATGTCGCAGCCTCGGGTCACTGGTTGTTCCCAAAGCAGTTTGCCAGTGGTGACATTCAGGGCGTAGAGTCCCGGCTTGGGTGTATAGCCCGAGCGGTCTCGCTCCGGGTCGGCAACCGGCACTATCAGGGAGTCACCAGACAGCGCCATACCCCAGTGGATGCCGCCGTTCGTCGTGCCGAGACTGATGCGATTGCGCCACACGACGTCGCCATTCTTGTTGAGTGTATCGGGGTCAAGTGCGAACACCTCGCCGGATTTCTGCCCGGCCAGCAGCAGTTCTGAGCCGTCGGGGCGCTGCGCAATGATAACGGATGCCCCGAAATCGAAATCGCCGCCGGCATTCTGGGGGCAGTTGGCGCCGCCATTCAGGCAGGCCGCATTCCACACGTCACCGACAGTTGCCTGAAAATGCCAGGCTAAGCCACCGCTGTCCATATTCAGCGCAATGATGGCATCTGATGTGTCTGTGGCAGGATGGCTGAGATTCTCTCCGGTGCCAAAATAGATACGATTGCGTTTTGCGTCTATCGCGGGTGTTGTCCACACGGAAGCACCTGAAGGTCCATATTGCTCCTGGCCGCTAGCGTTCAGGCCCTGCAGGGTCGCGTCTTCTGTCGCATGCCACTGCCACAGCTGCTCGCCGGTGCTGGCATCCAGTGCAATCATGCCACCGTGGGACTTGCAGCAGATATGGCTGGGGCTGCCCGCCGCCGCCACTTCAAAGGATGAGACAGGGACAAACAGTCGGTTGTCGTAATAGCTTATGGAGCCGGAAATCACTGAGGTATTGAAGAGCCGGGCAGAGTGCTGCCAGACGATTTCCAGCGTGTCGGGATCAGCGGCAAATACAGTGGCAAGCGAATCAGCAAAGACCAACATCTGCTTGCCGTTGGCAAGCGTCGCAGCGGTGATGGCCGAGCGGACACCGCCAAATACCTTGGTATGCGCCCTGACGCAGCCGCTGGTGCGATCCAGCGCATACAGATGTCCGGCTTTGTCGCCAAAGTACAGGGTGTCGCCGATGATCGCCGGCTGTGATCGCATGTCGGTCACTCTGGGAAAGGCCAGTGCCCAGGCCAGCTGCAGAGTGGCGACGTTCTGTCGATCGATACCGGCGCTGTCGGCGTCAAAGAACCTTTGGTTTTTTGTGCCGATGCCCCAATTGGTCACAAAGCGTTTGCCGTCACTGTCATCCGGTGTCTTGCACCGGTTCTGTTCGATCCAATCCTGGGTATCCGGTGCGCTGCCGGCAAGGTAGGTGGCGATGAGGAAGCGCTCCTGCTGCGCCAAATTGGTGGCCATAGGCTGCATCTTCCCGAACTCCAGCGCGACCATAATGCTTTCTTTGGAAAAGCCGGACAGGGCCTCTCGCGTCGGTGCATGCATCGCGGGATTATCGTGGCAGGAGGCGCAGTGTTGGTCGAACAGTCGTTCGCCCAAGAACTCCAGTGGAAGTTTGTCTGCATGGCGAAGGACAAAAGCTTCCACCGTTTTCATGGGGGAGTCCGTCGACAGAAGAGCCGCTGCACTCGCCAGGGCAAGCACCAGAACAATCACTAATAACGCGCAACACACCCACAGCAAATTTTTTGTCATAAGTCTGCGCCGCCGCTATCAGGGCCGCGGTCGAATGCGCAGCAGCGTTGGTACGCCGCCCTCCGACTGCCAGGTCGGAAAGTGTGAGTTGGTGGTGTAAACGGTGCCATCAGACTCGGATATCTCGACGTCGCGAGTGAAGAATCGCTGGCGCGGCATGGGATAGACCTTCCAGCGCTCGGTGGCGATGTCAAAGCTCAGCAGCGTATCGGATTGATTGCCGTTGACCCATACCACACCGCGCTCCTTGTCTACGTTCAAAGCGTAGGGGATCTCGTTGATCACCGGCAGTTGGAAGTCCCGGAATGCTCCCGACTCAGGGTCGTAGCGTACCAGCAAGGAATCCTGGAACGCCACAATCCACAATCTGCCGTCAGCATCAAAGCGCATTCTGCGCGGTCCGTGGTAGGGGAAGTCGATCATTGTGACTTCGCCACTCCCGGGGTCAATTTTGGCGAGGTCGTCGCCGTACAGTCGCGCTACCCAGACCGTGCCATCCGGAGCAATGTCGATACCGTAGGGCATGGGCAGGCCGTTCGACTCTTCATCGGGCGAGGGCAGGGGGCGATTCTCAGGGTCGATCCAGAACAGCAGGGGGAGTGATTTCAGTATCAGCCATTCCTTGAAGCTGCGCGCAGGCAAGTCGTATAAGGTGAACTCCTCGTTGCTGCGATCGAACATGGCGACCTGTGACGACAGCGCTAGAGTGAACCACACACGATCTTTGGCATCGACCCTGATGGTGTGGGGATAGAAACCTGCCGGCATGGGGTGTGATATAAACTTCTTGGTCTTCACATCGAACTCCAGCAATGCCTGCTGCATGGAGGGAGTGATGAAGATATTACCGTCCTTTTTTGAGTCTGCAAAAGAGTGGACCCCCATATAGTTATCCATCTTGGGGAATATCTTGAAGCGGTTGCCCATAATGCCGCCGAGTGTCATATCGGGATCATGCGGTACCTTGTATACGGTGTACTCGCCGTTTTTTGGGTCTAGTTCGTAGAGGCGATCAAACAGGTTGTCGCCTATGTAGACAAAGCCGTTCGGATGCAGCAGGAAATCATGCATTTGGGAGAAGCCGTCGCCGATGGGCCATTCGGTGATCTCTACTGCGGACAGATGGTCCTCCCAAAGACGTGGCGCCGGGACCGTCTGTGGATTCTCGCGCAGTTCCCGGTATTGCGTGCGCAGTAACTTTGCCAGGGGTTTGAAATCATCTTCCGGCAGGCGCGCGCCGTAGGTGTTCATGCGTGCAAAGATCTCCATCCATTGTTTCTCCGTGCGCTCGTTGCGCATGAAGATCGATGCCTGCTGGTGACAGTAGGCGCAGTTTAGCTGGAAGCGTTTTTTGAATGCCGCGTCATCACCGAAGTCCAGTTGCGACAACCAGACGTTGGACGGGTAGCTCTCCGGCAACTGCTCGGGCGTCATGGCTTGCAGCGCGACACGCTCGGGCAGTTCAGTGATTGCTACATCAACAAAGCCCTGGGCGCGAACCCGGTAGTGAGTCGGTGCCTGTGAATCTTCAAATGTTACGCTGCCGCTGGCATCAGTGAAGTGGGTGACAACAGCAGGCGCAGTATTGGTCACGCCGATGGGCGCGTAGCCATCGTCACTTATGTCGGGTGATGGCGTATCCTGTGGTGTGAGGGTGACCATGGCATTGGGCAATGGGTTGCCTTGTGAATCTGTGATGATGACCGATCCGGCCCATACGGGCATCAGCGCGAGTAGACCGATGAGCAGAGCGGTTAGTCTCATGACGCCAGTCCCCGCAGAAAAATTCACTGACAATTGGTCTTCAGCAACAGACGCTTGAATACCACTGCATTGTGATCGTTGGCATCACGCTCCGGTTCTTCGGCCAGTTCCACATTGGGAAAGCGCTTGAACAATTCGGAAATGGTCAGATATAGCTGCCGCTTGGCGAGGGCTGCACCAATGCAGAAGCGCGGCCCATAGCCGAATAAGGCATCGGGCTCGAAGACGCGCTCGACGTCAAAGCGCTCAGGGTTCTCGAAGTAGGCAGGATTGTGATCCTTCAGGTGCGGCATCATCAGGACCATGACCCCCTTGCGCAATTGCTGGCCCATGAATTCCATATCACGCGGCGCATAGCGCGCGAACCCCATCTTGGAGGCCATGCCCCAGCGACTGATTTCCGAAAACGCATTTGTGAAACTTTCAGGTGTCGCCAGGGCTTTGGCGATCTGGCTCCTGTCATTCTTTAGCAGGGCGTACACGGACCACTGCTGCGCGACCAGTGTTGTATCGGCGCCGGCCCCGATGAGCGCCAGAATCAGCGTGATGACATCGCCTTCTTCAAAACCTTCATTTTCGGCTTCAATGCGCAGCAGAGTGCTCAGGAAATCATCCTGTTGCGGAGAACTGCGGCGCTCTGCGATAATTTTTTTGATGATTTCGATGGCGCGATTACTGTCTTGTCGTGCACTTTCGCGCTTTTCGTCAGAAATCGTGGGATTCCAGGTTTCAGTGAATGTCATGATGACCTGCTTAATCTCAGGCCAGTATTTTTCCGGAATGCCTACCATGCGAGTGATAGAGATGAACGGAATGTGAAAGGCGATTTTTTCCCGGTAATCGAAAACGTCCGGGGTGCCCAGTTCGTCGAACAGTTTTTTCACTTCCGGTTCAATCCGCGCCTGGATTTTGTCGACAACGTTGCGCGAAAAAGCGGGTGCGGTCACGCGGCGCACCAGACGGTGGTGGTTGTGGTCGGCCAGCAGGCTGTGGCCGATCAGGGCGCGCTCGAAATTGCTCCACTGTTCCTCAGGCGGGCGCTTTGGTGCAAATTCCCAGTCGTAGAAGTCTGAAGAGAGCGGCTCGGTCTTCCAGCAGGTCATGATGTCGTCCATGCGCGTCATCATCCAAGCTTGCCAGGGCTCGTACCATACCAGGCGGCCGCGCTCCGCCAGCGCCAGGCATTGGGGGACCGGATTGTCCATATACTCGGGTGAGCTGGGATTGAATACGTCTTCGATGGGCGGCAGGGTTTGTACGACTTCGATCATGGGTTTCTCCTAAACACGGCTGCACAGTTGCACGCGCGCTGTTTTCAATTGTGTAACGGCATGGTATCAACTTTTCAAAAAAGGTATACATTTGTATACCCAGGTATTTATGATGGCAAATTTCAGATTGAGCCCGATTCTGAAATTACAGGTCTACAGCAGTATCAACTGCGTATGTATCAGCCTAAATGGGTAATGGAGTGCGCCTGTGAGCTAGTCTGCGAGGCCGGCACCACACGCAGTAGAGCTTTTTGGGACACGCCGTAAATACGTACCTGTAAAGAGGGGGCTAATCCTTTTTGTAGGCTCGCCCCACGGATGGCCGCCCCACGGATGGCCGCCCCACACTCCATGGCGACAGACGGTCCGTTTAAGCTCTACTCGCTTTGACGCCATGTGCTTGTTGTCAGCTAAAATAAATACAACTCAGATCGCCCCGTGCGTAGCGGGTTTCTTTTCACTGAACACACTAATTGAGGTGGCGCCGCCATTTTCTGCCGATGGAATTGATAGTTTTTGATCTCGATGGAACGTTGCTGAATGCTAATGCACAGGTTTCGGCGCACACACGCCAGACCTTGACTCTGCTGCAGGAACGCGGCATCGCCTACACCGTTGCAACCGGTCGAACCTTGCATGCCGCCCGAGGTTTGTTGGACGGACACGGCTTTACTTTGCCGCATATTTATAAAAACGGGGTAGTGGTGTGGCGGCCTGAAAGCGATTGCTACACTCACAGCAACCTCTTGACCAACGAGGAGATTCGCTCCGTTGTTGAGGCGTTTGTCAGTGTGGACGTCACCCCGTTTATTTTTACGGTTGAGCCTGGCAATGCGCATGTCGTCTATCACGCCCCATTGAGAACAGCAGCGGAAGAGAAGTTGTGCGCGCTTTTTGCACAGGATAGAGGCATGGAAGTTTTGCCGCTTTCCAGTATGTCCGCAGTGGCGGAGATTACCAATATCAGTGCACTTGGTTCACGCGAGGCGATTGAGACAGTGGCAAATCGGGTGAAACTGGAAAAGCATCTCATGGCGTATGTTGGAGAGGCGTTTGAAGGTGAAAGGTTGTACTGGCTCGATATCCATCACAGCGCAGCCAGCAAGGGTGTCGCGGTGAATCAATTGAAACAGGATTTGGGCGTAAGTAGGGTTATCTGTTTCGGTGACAGTGACAATGACCTGAGTATGTTTTTTATTGCCGACGAAAGCTACGCGCCGAGCAATGCAAAAGCCGAAGTGCAGGCCGCTGCCACGGCTGTGATTGGTCACCATGATGACGATGGAATTTCGAAGTTCCTGCGTCAGCGTTTTAATTTGTGAATGTCTTGGCGGCGTTTGCCAGTGACTAAAACGGCGTCATTATGCGGTGGTAGTCGCTATCGTAGTTGTTTTTTTCGTATTGCCTCGCTCCAGTAGGTCGTTGCAAAGTAAAGCACAAAAGAATAGCAACCCCGGAGCTAGTTGGATACTCAGTCGCGCCACCCCGGTAAAGTTAGATGCCCCCGCACCGTAAACTGTGAACAGGAAAAGAAATAGGAACATGCTTACGGCGCACGCCAGAGCGGTACTGATGCCGAGGTAGGTTTTGGTGAAACCGCCTGGGATTGTCAGGCCCATTGGGATGATGGCGATGAGTAGGTAGCCCAATAAATGTAGGTTGTCGTGCAGCCATATCGCCTGGATAGTGCCGACCAAGCCGCCGGAGTGAAATTCAGTAACGTAAGAGAGAAGCTGACTAATCAAAGCAGGGTTTCTCTGTATTAGAATGATTAGCAACACCAAGCCCATTGAAAAAAGAATAGCGTTTCTGGTGAACTGATGTCGTCTTGCCAGTACGATGAGTAAGGCGGGAACGAAGGTTATCGCCCAGGGCAAGCCTTCATTCTTGATCAACAGACAGGAGAGAGCAAAGACCATAGCCATCAAGCCCTGCGCCCTGCATCGCGTCCTTGTCCAATTGTGAAAAGCCATCAAGCCTGCGCAGTAGGTCGCGCCCAGAAAGAGATCCGCATAACCTGCCAGTGCCACATGAATATTTACTAACGGCATGGAAATAAGCAAATAGCAGAACGTCATTGCGATCAGTGGGCGGGCGCCGGATACTCGGAGCTGTGCATAGAATGCAGTGCCGAGTGTTATCAGACAGATTAGCCAGGGAAGATTCATCAGGCTTTCGTCCCAGCGCCCGGTTGCAAGGTTCATCCATACTTGCAATAGAGGAATAGTATGCGGATAGTCCGGATGCCGGTCTGTGAAAACCCCTTCGCCGCCTAAATGCAGCCAGACACTATTGTCTACAAAAGGAACCAGGCTCCTGAACTCAAACCACACTCTCGCCTTGGTCGCCCAGTGCATGGTGGCATCCCAGGGGAAAAGTGGTCGCCACAGGATCTCCAGCCCCAGATTAACGCAGCGCACAATGAGTAATAGCAGCAGAAAGTAAAATAATAATCGATGGGATGCTGGCATAGCTGTAAATGTCGACGCTGACGTGCCGTTCAGCCGCAGCTGCTTGGGTTGAAACAGTTTTAAAGTTACGGCAGCGGCAATGAGTGCGGCGCTGACCAATCCTGCACTGGCAAAAGATAATGGTATGCCCAGCGCGTCCAGTGTCCATAGGATCTGGGGAATCAACACCAGACCGAGGAGTGCGCCATTGCCCCATACCAGCGCGGCTCGCGCAGGGGTACATTGCGGAATGATCAGGTTTAACCACAGTCCTCCTAGCAGTACGGGTAACGACAATGCCAATATGGTGAGTAGGATATCCATCTACTTTAGCCTCACCACCGTTCCCGACGTGTCTGAGAAAATCAACTCGGCTTTGAGATTCCCCACGTTAGGCGCAGTTAATTGATGCTGTTGAGGATCAAACCGGAACGGAAAAGGTTTTACCAGCACGACGTAATCGCCCTTGTGCAGCATTCTTTTGTGCGGCAGTTTTGCACCGTGCAGCGACCAGTAGACATTCAGTGGGTAAAAATAGTAGGCGGTGCGCATGCCCCGATATTTGTCGCTCGAAGCCACGAAAATTCGTGAACCATCCGACGTCAGCATCGGCTTGGTTTGCGTAACAAAATTGAACAGTTCCGCGTCCGGCCCCTTGGTCATTTTCTCCTCGGTATCCATGCCGGAGAACGTGCGGCTGGTTTCCGCTAATTGATGTAGTAATCTGCTTTGCCAGAATAGGTCCAGAATAATCCAGGTGGTGAGAAAAATGAATGCCACCACTGAGGGGTTGAAAATCAGTTTTTTCCGCAATAAAAAAAGTAGCAATCCGTAGGCAAGAAGACTGCAGATCAGCAGTCCGACGGCAAGCAAAACAGGATAAAAAGACGATGCGTTAAAGGTGCCTGTATAGGTATTCATGGCCGCCCGATTCCAGTAGGCGTAGCCTGCAAGATCCGAGTAGACCGACCTGAGCTGGCGGGTGGCAGAAGCCGGATAGATTGAGAAGTCTCGAACTTTGACTGTATCGCCGTCGCTGCCGGTAAATGTCAAACCAAGTGTTGCTATGGTGCCGTCCCAACCCCTTAACTCTTCAGTGGAGAGCCAAAGCGAGTGTCGCGATCTGCTTTCCAGTTCGTAGGCATACGAGGCGCCTGAGCCTAATGCGCTTGTCCATGTGACTGCCACCAACATATCTCTAGCAGATTGTTCAAGCGCAAGATGAATAAAAGAAAAGTCATTGGCCGCTATTGATGGTGCGGCGAGTGTGAACTGTCCAATACCATTGCCGTCGAGTTCAATGTGTAATTCGTTACCTTCGCGCTTGGGCGTCCCGGATGTTACTTGCGCCTTGGAGGCATCCCAGACAATTGCGGGGGCGTTCTGCTGTGCGCGGTAATCGGGAGGGAATAACTGTGTCAGCAACACGGCAAAGGCCACAGTGCCTAACAGAAGTGAAAGGATGGTGATTCTCAACATACTAGCCAGGATTGCTCACTGGTGTAACGATCAAAGTAATCAAATTATCGCCTTGTGATGTGCTTGCCTTATCTCCACTGGTCACGCAAAAGAGCGGACTCTCGTATGAGATATACATCGGCACCCCAATCCTTGGTCAGTGGCCGACAGGTCAGTGCTCACAATTAAAATCGAAGTCCTTTTCGAAAGTCAGGATAGCATCTTGCCAGCAGGCTGGCGTAACTATTTATGTGATGGTGGTCTTACTACAGAAGCGTAAAGCAGGAAAATTTAAATTAGTTCGAGAGCATATCACGATAATTTGTTATCCAGGGCGAGGTAAATGTCGCCATTATCCAGGCTCGCTCCTGCAGCTAGACTATGCTAGACCTGTGCGCTGCGTTGTTTGCTTCCCACTGTCCTCTGCCTATCTCTTTGCGCCTGCTCGACATATGAAGGCAAGCACTTATTCAAAGCGGATATCGATCAGGTTGGCGATCTGATGACCGATCTGTTTACCGGTCAGTTTATAACGCAGGTGCGCATAGATGTCGGGGAGCAGGGGTGATGAAGTTGCACAAACGCCATCTTAATCAGTTGCGCAAAATTCCCGGTGCGACGGTCGAAGGACCGCTGCCCGCCAGTGATGTTGCGATTCTTTGGGCGAGTTCTGACAGTAGTTTTTTTTCAGCATCTACCAATGCAGCGTAGCCGCTGGTAGTCAGCGCGCGCGATTCAGAGAAGCGATTCAGGGTAGTGACTTCATTGCCGCGAACCAGCCACCAATAGGCTACAATTAACGCTCGGCCATCTAGCGTACCGTGTAATTGGTCAATACGAATATTTACAGCGGTGGTGTTGCTGGTGAGTTTGGACGGCAAGAGCTCCTGTCCACGGGCGTGTGCAATTTCAGTACTTAGGAAATTGCGCACGCCATCGTAGATCGGTTCTGCCCACAGATTCTGGCTGGCGGGACGCATTTCCCCCGGCGCTATTTCCATCACCAAGCCTGGCTGATCCAGATAGGCGGCGATGTCCACCGAGCCCAGCGAAAACTGCTTGGAAGTGCTGAGCGCGCTGGATTGCAGGTCCTGACTGGAACGCATCAGATAATACGTGGGTGGCAATGTCTGGCTGGCGCAGCCGGCCAGAATTGCTACCAGGAACAGAGTGACAACTTTCATCAGTTACTCACCTCGGGAATAGGGTCGGGCGTTTGTTTGCTGGGCAACACCGCCGCATTGGGTTGCTCGGACAGTGTCCGGGTGAAAGACTCCAGGTTGCCTAGCGTGCGATTGAGAGAAAGCAGGCTTGAGTTCAGACTTTGGTAAGCCTCTGAGTTAGGAGACAGACTGCTTATCGCGTCCCGGAGTTCCTGCAGCGTTTTATCCAGTTGCCCTGGAAGTTGCTGGGTACTTTGGTTTTTCATTATGGTCTCCAGGCTCGCCAGCGACTTGTTTAGGCTGGCTAGTGCCGTATTAGCCTCCGCAACAGTGTCAGCCAGTGGCAAGGCATTTATAGTATCGAGGATAGAGCCGACACTTTGTGCTATCTGAGCCAGCCCGGTTTCGATCGTGGGGATAGTGGCGTATTCCAGGAAGATGCCTTCGCTGGCAGGCTTCGCGTCTGGAAAGAAATCGACACTGATGTATTTCGCTCCGGTGAGCAAATTGCCACTTGCCATCGAGGCGCGCATGCCGCCCCCGATGCCGCGCGTCACCGCTTGCTTGAGCAATTTAATGGAGGACTCTGCGTCGGGCAGTTCCATGCGGCCTGGTTCGATATAAATCAAAATGGGTATCGGCGCGCCACTGCCATTTACACCTTTTTTCATGTTCATTGCCTGCCCTTCCTTGAGCATGATGCGCTCAACCTGGCCAATCTGAATGCCGCGGAACTCCACGGGTGCGCCAGGCGCTAAACCCTTGACCGACTGGCTAAAAGACACGACATAGTAAGTGCCGTATTTGAAGGGATTCTCCAGAATTTCCGCATAGGAAGAATACAATGTGAAAGCGGTGTTCGCCGCGACGGAATCGCCATCTTTTACACCCTCTGGTATGCCGAACGAGACGCCCCCAAACAAAATGGTTTCCACTGAACCGGTTTCTATCTTGAAGCCATTGGCGCCCGCGCTCATTGATATACCGCTGGAATCCCAGAAGCGCACGGCGCTGTTGACCAGCTCATGGTAGGGCGCGTCGATAAATATCTCGTAGTGCACCAGCTTGTCGGAGGGGTTAAATGTCATACTTTCGACCCGCCCAACCTTAAAGCCTTTATACAGGACAGCGTCGCCGGCGCTGACCGATGAGGCGCGATCACTGCTCAGTATCAGGCGCAGTCCGGGAGCGTCTGCGGGGGTTTGTGGTGGACGGTCAAGCCCCGTAAAATGATGGTACCCCGCTTCGCCGCTGCCCGGCGCCATTTGAATATAGGCGCCTGAGAGCAGGGTATCGAGACCGGAGATATTGTCGACACCTATTCGCGCCGTAACGACCCAGAAACGCGTATCTTCACGCAGTAGACTAAGTGCTTGACGGTCTAGCTTCGCCGTGGCGATGACGCCATCGAACTTGTCGTTGAGCCGCACTTCCTGTACCAGTCCCATGTCGACATCGCGATACTTGATCTTGGTTTTGCCCTGCTCCAGACCGTTGGCTGTTGCGAAAGATATCTCTACCTCCGGACCCTCGTTCAGCAGGTTATCGACGACCATGTAGATACCCAGAACGAGTGCCAGTATGGGTATTATCCAGATACCGGAAAATTTGCGTCCCCGGGTGATCTCTGCTTGTTCAGTTGTCACGATCTTTCTCTTCCATTTCATCCCAAATAAGTCGGGGGTCAAAGCGCTCTGCCGCAATCATGGTAATGATCACCAGGCTGGCGAAACACAGGGCCGCCAGGCCCGGTCGGATGGACAACACGCCCCCAAGATGTACCAGCGCTACCAGAATAGCCACAACAAATACATCGACCATCGACCATTTACCGATGAACTCAGTGATTTGGTACATAGCAGTTCTCTGTCGTGCACTCACCGGCGAATGACGCTTCACCGTCCAGACCAGATAAAACAGGGTCATTAACTTCCCCAGCGGCACCAGCACGCTGAAAAGGAAGATCACTAACGCGATCGGCACGGCATCGTGATGAATGAGTATTATGACGCCGCCGAGAATGGTGCTGCCCTCGGATGTCCCTAATTGATCAGTAATCATGATCGGGTAAAGGTTAGCGGGGATGTAAAGCAGACATGATGTTATCAATAACGCCAGCGTGCGCTGAATGCTATCGGGTTTGCGTAAATGCAAAGCCGCTTTACAGCGCGGACATTTATGCAACTTTGCATCTGCAAGTTTGTAACAGATGTGGCAGCTGGCCAGATCGCGGGAGGCAGCGGTGGCCGTCATGCCGATTCCAGTGCCTCGATCCGTTCCCAGCATTGGTACCGATCCAGGCTGGAAACGGCAAGGGTAAAGCAGATGGCAAAGCCAGCGTAGGCCCAGAATGAAACACCCAGTTCGACAGTTGCGATATCAGCAATCTTAACCAACGACACGATCACGCCGATGATAAAGACCTCTACCATGGACCAGTTCTGCGCCAGGAATATCCACTTTGCTACCGCAGCCAGCCAGGGCCGGTTGCGGCCTTCATGCAAGGGGATGCACAACAGTAGAAGCAGGACGAGAATGATTGCGGGGATAATGATAATAAAGGCAGCGACCATAATGGCGACGAATGGCATGCCATATTTCCAGACAGCGCCGGGTGTCTCCCTTAATGTAATGACGCTTTCCAGGCCGCTGGCCCCAAACGATAAAAACGTGTAGCTGTTGGCCATGACCAACAAAATGATGGCGGCGATGGTGAACGATATGACACGCCCGTAGGGGTCTATCAGTTTGCGCGTAAGAAAATGACCGCAGCGCGAACAGGATGCGGTTTCGCCGTCTTTCAGGCTGGCGACACTGAGTAGGAGATCGCAGCTCTGGCAGGCAATATCGCCATTCATTTAGTCGGGAAGCCCCATTGTGGCGCGTTGGTCAGGGTTGTAGCCCTTTTCCATTTCACTGATGGTCTTGTTCAGTTCCTCCGGCGACTGCGCGCGGATCCGTGCCGCCTCAGCGGCCAGCGTGGCTTCGGTTTCATCGTCGATACCCGGGCCTCTAACCTCCTGTGCATAGGTCTGACCTTGTGCGTCCAGGCAGGGATCGAGACCGCCGCCCTCACCACAGACCTTGATTGCTCCGCCTTCAACGGTAATTTTCTCCCCCACGATATTGCCTTCTTCCTGGGCAATCGCGTTGTTCAGTGACAGACTAAAGAGCAGGGCGGTTGCGCAGGCGAATCGTATCGAAGTCATAGTCGTTTCCTGGGCTATAAACCCATTGTCAGCGTGGAAGGTCGTTACAGGCGTCGAGCAGTTGTTGGATCAGCAGCGCGCCAAAGGGCAGTATAGTAGGGATATTTTACACTAACCAGAGCTTTTGGCAGGTGAGCTTCGCATGCTCACCAAAGCGACACCGCAGCATAGAGCGCCATCGCCTCTCAGGCCGGAGGCACATACCAGATGGGTGAGCTCCATGCGCGCTCCTGAATAATCTTCTCGTGCTCAGGCGCACAGCAGTTTTCCAATCCCGGGTGAATACTTTTTGGATTGTCGCAGCGCACACCGGCAGCGGCGCAGATTCGCTGGCTCCAGCGGCAGGTGGGGTTCTCCAATATGCGCGTGTAGTAGAACGCGGGAGCGTCGGGATTGAAGTTATTGTCTTGCCAGACGCTGCAAAGCTGTCGGTGGCCTGTGCCCGTCGGTTCGCAGCTATTGATGTCTACGCTCGCGTTATTGTCGCCGCCGGCGACATCCAGCACCTGTTCGCGCAATTCGCCATCTTCGTACCAACCCTTGATCAGCTGGATTCTCTGTAGTGGGCTGCCCGGATATTCAGTGGTGCCATTGTCCATGCTGGCGGATACCAGGAAGCGCGGGGTGCCACTGGTCGCGGTGGCTGGCGGGAGGTCGCCTCCCATCGGTACGCCACCGGCATAACCCTGCGCGACCATATCGCTCGCTTCGCACAATGTATCTGCATAATCCCAGCCGCCGAAGAAACGTACAACCGGGCGCGTGCCGCTGGTGGCGTAGGCCTCGCGTCGTTGCATGGCGGCAAAGAGTGCATCGCGACTATTTTCCTCTGCATACAGTACTGCCAATCCACCAGGGCCATATTCCAGCTCATCAGGTAATCCCAGGGGTACGCCATCGCGCGCGCCCATGCCTGCGCCGCCGTGGCCCGGGTGGTTTTTTTCCATGGTCAGCCCCGGTGCCGCAATGTGGGTATCAGTACTGGAAATGAGTCCGAACTTGAAGCTGTTCACACCGAGTTCCTGCTGCTGCTGCAGGCCCTTCTTCAGCGCATAGCGCAGAAAGTTGGCCTCGGTAGGGGGTTTGGTAACCGGGATTATGTCTTCACCAATCAATGGACTCAGCCAGTCAAAATCGGCAAAACTTGTCTGCCCGGTGTTCTTGCCGCCAAAGCGGTCATATCCCATGAGTTCGAAATTACAAAATTCATCTTCCGACCAGACCGGCAGGCGGCTGTCGCACTCCGAGGCCCCCTTATGTTGCATCACTTCAAACAACGTATTCCAGCGCGCCCTGCGCGTCGCCTCCTCGGCAGTCACAGGGTCAGTGGGTATGTCCTTATTGGCGATGCGCGCCGTTTCAAACATGAGTCCACCGGAAATATTTGAATTGTGCGGAATCACCACGGCGTCACAGCCCGGCTTGCCCTCGACACACTCTTTGTCGAGGTAATCCCATAACTGTACCTGTGAGGGCGTCTCGATCCAGCTCAACGCGCGATCAGGTACATGTTCGTTGCGAAAGATGACATTGTGATGCAAGTTCTGGCCCGTCTCGCCCCCGGCGGTCCACTCGTAACCAACGAAGCTGGTGAATGTGCAGTCGCTACTGCGGTCATAGGCCTCTTCGGTGTCGCGTTGGATATCCTGCCAGGTGTTCGCCGCCTCGGCGTAACACACGGCGTCGTTATCACCGCAGAAACCCCAGCGGAACTTGTACGCCATACCCAATGCGGCAAACGTGTAGAAGGATAGTTGCGGCACGTAGCGGTGGGCAACGCACACCGGGTGCCAGAAGCCGGGTGAACCTTCGGTGGTGCAGATGCGCATTTCGCCCATGAACTCGGAGTGGTCGGTGACCGCGGTGAAGTCGAGCGGGCGATCCAGTTTGATGGTGCGGGTCGCCGTGCCATTTTCCTTATAGGGCTGAATGCCGATTGCCTCGCCCTGGGCAAATCGGTACGCATCTGCTGGCGTGTTGCGTGTGTCCTGGCTGTTGGCGTCGAAGGACCATGCGGTGTGGACGTGAAAATCGCCAAAATGGGGGCGGCGCAGCGCAGTGTAATCACTGCATGGCTCGCGTTCCTCCGTGCGCAAGAAGGGTAGTGGTGCCTGCACTGGCTCAATCATTTGTGCTGCGCCGGTACGCTCTATAGTGTCTGCAACGGGCACCCTCACTGCAGTTTCTGCCTGCGCAGCGCTACAAACTAAAAACACTGAAGCCAGTAGGAAAATGTTGCGAATTGCCATCGATAACGACCTTTTCTCTTATTGGTGCAGAACGCGGGTCCTGCCGGATATGTTGGCCCGGGCAGATTACAAATCTGTTAATCCCTGCCTGCGCAGCCAGTGCGTGCAGGTTTGCTCTGCTTCTCGCAACTGCTCGCGCTGGCCCAGATAATAATGTGTTGCGCTGCAAATTTCGACCAGTTCCTTGTTGTCATGGGCGATGGCATCAAACAGTCTGCGCGCATCGCTGACATGGGCCGCCAGTAACAGCATGCCGTCAGCCGGAATCAGGTTTGCCTCTTGCAGATTGGGAGGATCGCCCGCAGGTGTGCAGGTGACGGTGGCATGCGCTGCCTGACGCTGATAGTAAAGTGCCAGAGAGCCACCGCCACTCCAGCCGGCCAATATGACTCTGCGATAACCGAGCCGCTCCTTCGCGTCGCGGATACATTCGCCGAGATAGAAGACGACCTTTTCCATGATCAGCGCGGTATCGTTATTGGGGTAGCGGCTCTGGCAATAGATAACATGATGTCCTGCCTTGGCCAGCGCCATCGGCAGGTACTCGCCGCCACCGATGGGGTGCATGAAGACGATTACGGTGTCAGATATTGACGAACATTCAGCTGCCTTTCGATTGCGATCTATCTTCCCTGGCGGGCGCTCTCATCGCGCTGCATCGAGCGTCGATCGCTTCGGCACCAAACAATTCGAGCTTTCTCGCGCGGGTGCGCTCAGTCCATTCGGTGATTTGTTGCCGCGCATTGCATTCCTCTTTGAGAATGACCGCGTCGTGCTCAGCTTTTTTGTGGGTGATTTCCAGCGCGTAACCGTTGGGATCGAAAAAATAGATTGATTCAACGAACTCGTGATCGATAGGGCCGAAAGTAAAATCTCCAGCTGCGGCGATAGTATCTTTCCACGCCAGCATCGATGCGCGGCTGTCCGTCTCGAATGCGATGTGAATGTCGTAGCTGTCTTTCAGTTCGAAGTGTTGCGGTTTTGCGCGGTCGGGTTCGTCAAAAAAAGCGATATAATTTCCGTCGCCCAGTTTCATGAATAGGTGTAGAAAAGGCCTGTTCTGCTCAGTGCCGGGCGATTTCTCCAGTGACAGTGCTGCCGCCAACTTGAGTCCGAGGACGTCCTCGTAAAACCAGCGTGTCTGTTCGGCGTCGCGACAGCGCAGAGCCAAATGATGGATATTACCCAGTGGTTTGAGTGCGGCAGAAGGGTTGCTCATCGCAGGTACTCGTTTTTATAGTTAGCCGAAGAAGAATAGCAGTGCCGGCGGGGGAAAGCACCCCGTGAGCGTCTCAGGGAGATGGCTGCTTAACACTCTATTGGTCGATATCACGGGCCATATCAAACTGACGGAGGCTAATGGTTCAGCGCGCGCAAAAATTCCAGAATGCGTACATTGGTTTTCTCGCGGTAGGGCTGATGATTGTAGAAGCCGTGGCTCTGGCCCTCGTAGAGCGCGATCTCACAACGCCCTCCGACGCTTTCGATGCCGTGACAAAAGGCCTTTGCCGTTGAGACCGTGACCTCCGGATCTTGCGATCCCAGCAGGATAAGGGTCGGCGGAACGGCACTGTTGAGGTGGTGAAGGGGTGAAATATCTTTCCAGTAGTCTTTCACTAGATGATGATCTGGAGTGCCCGGTGCCAGATCCAGCATAGGGTTGTAGAGTATTTGCGCCGCGGGCCGGTGCGGGGCAGGCCGTGATGCGGCGCCCGCAGTAAGCGGCAGGCCTGAACCCACTGCCGCCGCCAGATGCCCACCGGCAGAGCCGCCACCAATAGTGATTTTCGCCGCATCAATGTGCAGTTTTGCGGCGTGTTCGACCAGATAGCGCAGTGCGGATTGAGCATCGGCCACCGCACCGCGCACATCCGGTGGCGTTGTGGGCGCGAGACGGTACTGCGCACTGAAGCAGGTAAAACCCTGCGCGGCAAAAAACTGGCACTGGCGATACAGCTGCTCGGGGTTCCCGTACAGCCAGCGTCCGCCGTGGAATAGCAATAATGCAGGTGCGGGGGAGTCGTCGGTCCGATTACGCGCCTCGAATACGTGCAGCGTTAACGTTTGCGCCCCGTTGCTCTGGTAGACAATTTTCTGGTCGGGTCGGATATCCAGTAGGTCGAATTTTTTGATCGCTACAAAGAGCAGAAGTGGCATTAGCCCCAGCAGGATGCCGCTCAGAAGATACCAGTATTTTGTCGTCACGTTGTCTCCTGCGGGGCTGCCTTACCAGTCCATTTGTAGCGATACGCCAAAGCGGCGCTTGTAAGTGTACTCGAGAATATGAGCCGCCTCGACACCGACGGTCTCCTGCCCGCCGATGGCTGCCGTATAGAACTGATCGAACACGTTCTGCACATAAAACTGCACGCGATAACGGCCGTCGCGTGCTGCAACACCCGTGTAAAAATCGAAGGTATTGTAAGGGTCACCGACCAGCAGCGGATTATTTGCAGTGTCAAACTGTACTTCGTCGCGATAGAAGAAATTGAGGCTGGCAAAACCGTCGAAGGGCATGGACGGCACCGGGATATAGTAGGTTCCGGCGAGGTAAGCAGACCACTTCGGTGAATTGGGCATGGGCGCGCCAGAGAGATCCTGCACGCCATCAACACAGCCTTGCGCCACACTTTGGCGTGCATAGCAGGGTGCTTCCTGCCAATCGGAGAAGATGGCGTCGGTATAGGCCAGCGAGCCCTGTAGCTGAAAGTGCTCTGCGAGCTGCGCGTTGACCTCAATCTCCATGCCCTGGGTCTCAAGTTCGCCGGCGTTGGTCAGGAAGAAGATCGGGGGAAATGCGCCGGCAATCTGGGCCGAAGCCTGGAAATCCTCGAAGGTGCTGTAGTAAGCCGCCGCATTGAAGCGCAGCCGATTATCGAACCATTGTGACTTGATGCCGATTTCGTAGCTGGTCGGTATTTCCGGGTCGACGAAGACATCGCCGCTGGTGGGGCCTGAGGGCAGTGAGTTTGACCCCGGCCCCTTATAACCCTTGGCATAACTGGCGTAGATCATCGCATCGTCGGCGATATCGTGTTCGCCAATAATGCGCCAGGAACCCGCGTCATCGTCAGTGGTGGCGTCAATGGAGCCTGGCGGCGCTTCCGGTGCGGTACCCGGAAAAGGCACGACACTCTGTTTATGTCCCAGCTGGTCAAAATTGTAGCGCGCGCCGAGTGACAGGCGACTGTGATCTGTGACATTCCAGGTGGCTTGCCCGAATCCTGCAACGCTTTCATTGTCGGTATCGGTGACGCTGTTGACGGTCAGCGCCCCTGAATCTGCCAACGCTATGCCGGCCAAATCGATGAAGCGAAGAAACGTTCGGTCAATCTTCTTGTGAAAGTAATATAAGCCGGCGACATAGGTGATCTCACCTTCCGCCGGAGAGGTGATACGCAGTTCCTGCGTGTACTGTTCATACTTCTCGAAGCTGTCGTTCAGCGGCAGCGCCGTGCGTATGTAGAGATCAGCGCGAGCCGCGCCAAAGACGTTTTCATTGGTGTAGGCCGAAATCGACGTCAGCAGGTAATCGCCCAGGCTGTAATTCACTTCGAGACTGTAGATGTCTACTTTGGTCTCACCTTTGGAGGTGTCGTTGTCCAGCACTTTATCGTTCTTGGGCCCCACAGGTCCGCCCTCGCGATCGACAACACTGCCCGCAGCCACCTGGCGCAGTGGCCCAACACAGCAGGTGTGCTTGCGTTCGATATGCGTATAGTTGAACTGTGTGTCCAGGTCCTCATTGATTAACCAGCGCAGTTTGGCACGGCCTCCCCATTCGTCGCGGTCATTGAAATCATCCCCGCCGGGATACTCGTTTTCAATCATGGGGTCGCTGGTGTTGCTGTACAGGGAGACTCGCCCCAGTAGGGTGTCTTCGATAATCGGGCCTGAGACGTACCCGTAGAGATTCACCAGATTCTCGCTGCCGTAAGCGCTGCGAAACCCTGTGGCCAGTTCCTGTGTAGGATTGTAGGTGGTGATGTTCAGCAGGCCGGCACTTGAATTCTTGCCGAACAGCAAGCCTTGTGGGCCGCGCAGCACCTCTACCCGCTGCACATCGCTAAAATCCAGCACCGAGCCAGACAAACTCCCGGAGGCAACATTGTCTACCACTGTGCCCACAGAAAGGTCTACGGAGCGACTAAAGCTATTGGTGCCGATGCCGCGAATCAGAATATTGCGTCCGGCATCGCTGGTGCTCTCGGCGAAGGTAAAGCCCGGTATCAGGCGCGACAAATCAGCGATTTGTGTTTTGTTCAATGCCGCCAACTCAGCGCCGCTGACCACTGCGATAGAGATCGCTACATCCTGCAGGCTTTCGGTGCGTTTCTGCGCAGTCACTACGACTTCTTCCAACATCTGCGCCTGCGCGGCTAATGATGCGAAGGCGAGTAACAGTGCGCCGAGGAGGCGTATCGGGCGGGTTGTATTCATGATGTGTTCAGGTCTAATTATTATGAGTTAGCTTTTGTCAAAGCAGCGTAAACTCTGTGACTGCAGCAACAGCGCTTTGTACCAAGATTTACACGGTGATGCAAGGCTCAAAGGGTATCACTGAGTCAGTTTTTCCCGAGCGTAGATCGGCGCCTCAGGAAGGCCGCAGCCACAGCAAGCGCCATTGTCCTGCGATGGGAAAACACTATGAGTCGTCGGCACCGTCAAGAAAAAAAAATAGGGCTCAGTGTCCTCCTGGTCGCGTGGTGTTCGTTTACGATTGCTGCCGACGAGCGTCCCAATATTGTATTTATTTTCTCCGACGACCACGCGGTCCGCGCGGTCAGTGCATACGGCAACAGTTTGGTGGAAACGCCTAATATCGACCGTATCGCGGCGGGCGGTGTGCGTTTTGATCGCGCCTATGTTGGCAATGCGATTTGCGGGCCCAGCAGGGCAACGCTGCTCACAGGTCTGCACAGCCATGCCAATGGTTTTTATAGCAATGAGTGGTCCGGTCCGTTCGACGGCGAGCAGCAGACACTGTCAAATCTGTTGCAGGAAGCTGGTTACCACACTGCGGTGATAGGCAAATGGCATCTGTACAGTGATCCGATGGGCTTTGATCACTGGGATGTCATTGATAACGTGTTGGAGCAGGGCACTTATTACAACCCTGTGTTCAGGAGTTCGGCAGGCGTGGAAGAAACCACCGGATATGTTGCGGACCTGGTGACGGACAAAGCCATTGCCTGGCTGGCTCAGGCGAGGACAGCAGGCCAGCCGTTTTTCCTGCTCTATAACCATAAGACACCTCATCGGGATTGGCTGCCCGGACCTGAAGAACTGAGTCATTGGGATGAGGATGCGACTCTGCCGGAACCGGATTCGCTGTTTCGAGATCTCAACAGCTCGACGCAGGCACGCCGGGAAGCGCGCATGCGTATCGAAGACTATATGACCAACGCCGACGTCAAGCTCAGCATGGCGGGCAATCTGACGCCACAGCAAGAGGAACTATGGCAGCATGCGTTCGCGGCGGGTAATCGGCAGTACGAGGCATCTGACCTGAGTGATGCAGACGTCCTGCGCTGGAAGTATCAGCGGTATGTCAAAAGCTATGCCGCCGCAGTAAAGAGTATGGATCGGCAAATCGGTCGACTGCTGGATTATCTTGAAGCCAACAAGCTGATGGACAATACCATCGTCCTGTACAGCTCAGACCAAGGCTTTTTTCTCGGCGAGAACGGCTGGTTCGACAAGCGCTGGATGGATGAGGTTTCGTCACGGGTGCCGTTACTAATGGAGTGGCGGGGACGGATTGAGCCGGGAACGCGTTCAGGCGCGTTGGTGGAGAATATTGATTTCGCACCGACGCTGCTGGACGCTGCGGGTATTGAGCCAGCAAAGCCCATGCACGGGGTCAGTCTGTTGCCTTTATTGCAGCCCAATGCGCCGTCATGGGATCGCGATTTGTACTATCACTTTTATGAAAATCCAGGTTTCCACGGCGTAGCGCGGCACTATGGGATACGGACCGAGCGCTATAAGTTGGTGTATTACTATGAGAATGACGAGTGGGAGTTGTTCGATTTCGCGACTGATCCGGAAGATCAGTTGAATCTCTACGGTAAGCCCGGCTACGGTGATATCACCAAAGATCTGCAAATGCGATTGCAGAAGTTGCGCGTGCAATACAAAGTGCCTCACACCGATCCGGAAGTGCCGTGGTACCACGGTCCGCTGGTGAGGGTGGTGGAGCGCTTGATGATGTGGCTGTGAGGGAGTCTGCGATTCACGCCTGGATCACGCGTGCGTTGATGAGAGGCTGATACATCATTGATGCATCGCTTGGTGTGGACATCGCGCGTCGCGACAGATTGCTTATGGTCAGACTCATCATGGCTGCAGTCCCCGCGGGTCGATTCGAAAGATCTGCAACTGGTTTACGTCTTTGGCCTCAAACTCGCTTTGCGGTATGCCATGTTGGTCCAGACGCAGTCGGATGCCGTCGAGGTCGTTACAGCGCAGTGCCATGTGGTCAAAGTAACGGGATGTCTTGTCATTCTGGGCAGGTCTGGTGATGTGCTTGATCGGCGCGGCTAGCGTAAATGCTCGCCAAAGCATCCTTCGCACTGTTGGTCCTGCTCAGTCTGGTCAAGGGTGCCTGAGTTAGGTTTGAGGCATTCGCCAGCTTAGCGGCTCGACGATCGTGAGTGGCAACTCTATACCGTGGCAGTTAGTATCGCAGCCAATAAAACAATTGAAGCCAAGGCAGTTCGCTTTGGCTGGAAAGAGAGTGAGGTGGTCAGTGGTCCCAGGATTAAGTCAACGCGATCGGCTGCGAGCAAAGCACAATCAGTATCTGGCTGCAGTACTTTGTATTCTGACGCTCTGTGGCGTGCAGGCTTCGGCCGTAGCTGAAACCGCCGCAGTCACTGACAGCGCAGCACTGCCCGGAGCTGCCAAAGCACAACGCGTTCTGCAGAACACAGTTCTGTCGAGTAATCTGAATTACTCTGAATCGCGTCAACCGTGTGCTAATCAAACAGCGACCAAACAGGCGTTTTTCGGTGATCTGCACGTGCACACCAAGTATTCGCTGGACGCAAGTACTCAGGGTACCCGTACCACTCCGGCGCAGGCCTATGAATTTGCGCGCGGCGAGCGTATCGGTATCCAGCCGTGGACGGAGTCGGGGGAAGCAATGCGTTCCCTGCAACTTAAGCGGCCATTGGATTTTGCGATGGTCTCGGATCACGCAGAGCTCATCGGTGAAGTGCATATGTGCAACACACCCGAGGTTGAAGGCTACGGTTCCTGGCAGTGCCTTCTTTACCGCAACTGGTCGCGCGGGGCCTATTACCTGTTCAACTTCATGGCGACCATACGCAAGACACATATGGGGCAGTGTGGCGAAGGTGCAGAGTTATGTCTGCGCGCGGCATTGCAGCCCTGGCAGGAAATGCAGACGGCCGCTGAGCATTACTATGACCGCAGTGCCGAGTGTGAGTTTACAGCCTTCATGGGTTACGAATGGACGGCTATGAACCCCTCCAACGGCGGCAACCTGCACCGCAATGTAGTGTTTCGCAACGCCGTGGTGCCGCGGCTGCCGGCCAGTTTTATTGATGAACCCGCGGCCGAATTACTGTGGGCTTCGCTGCAGGCGAACTGCATTGGGAAGGGTGAAGGCTGCGATGCGCTGGTGATACCGCATAATTCCAATCTCAGTGCGGGATCGATGTTTACTGGGCTGGCCGGTGATGGCGAGCCAATGAGCAAAGAGTATGCGTCCATGCGCATGCGCTTCGAGCCGCTGGTTGAGATTATGCAGCATAAAGGCGACTCGGAATGTTATTTTCAGGCGGGTGTTACGGAGGATGAGCTGTGCGCCTTTGAGCAATTGCCGCAGGACAATATCGCGGGTATGGACGATCCACCGACGCCCGATACAGGGTTTTTACGCAAGGTGCTGGTAGACGGTCTGGTGATCGAGCAGGCCGTGGGCGCAAACCCCTATCAGTTTGGTTTTATCGCCAGTACCGACACACATCTGGGCACGCCCGGAGCGGCCGATGAAGATCTCTTCCTGGGTCATGGCGGTGCGGGCGTTCCGGCCGGTGAGAAGATTCCTCCGGGTTTGCCTGACAAACTGGAGTACAACCCGGGTGGACTTGCTGTGCTGTGGGCGCAAGAAAACAGCCGTGATGCGCTGTTTGATGCCATGCTGCGCAGGGAAGCTTATGGCACCAGTGGCCCTCGTATTATCAGCAGGTTTTTTGCCGGCTGGGACTTCCCGGAGGAGCTGTGCGCCGCCCCCGATCGCATCGAACGCGCCTATGCGAGCGGCGTGCCGATGGGCTCATTGTTGAAGGGTGAGCCGGGTGATGCGAGCGCGCGTCGCCCCACGTTTCTGGTGGCAGCCAGTCAGGATGTCGGTACACCGGCCAGTCCGGGCACACCCCTGCAACGCTTGCAGATCATCAAGGGTTGGGTTGATGCCAGCGGACAGCGTCATGAGCGCGTCATCGACGTCGCCGGTGATGCGGATAATGGCGCGTCTGTTGACCTCAAGACGTGCGCAACCAGCGGTCCTGGGTTTGCTGATTTGTGTTCGGTATGGGTCGATGAGGACTTTCAGCCCGGGCAGCGCGCCTATTACTATTCACGAGCCGTTGAGAATCCTACCTGTCGTTGGAGCCAGCGTATCTGCGCGGCGGCGAGTGTGGACTGTGCCGTGCCTGAAACTATCGGCGAAGGGTATGAAGGATGCTGCGTGGCAGAGCATCGCCCCGTTGTGCAGGAGCGCGCGTGGTCTTCTCCCGTATGGTACAGCCCGACGTCGACAGCCACTTTTCCTGCTGCATTGAGATGACGGACCGCAGCGCTGAGTGCTGTGCGCGCGCTGCACCGCTGCTACCGCTGGGGCGGGTTGCCTTGTTGAACTACTAACAGGCAATTGTCAGGCAGTTGAAACGGTTATATGTGGCGAGGCTATACTCTTCACGGAATTTGGATGACAAGGAGACTAATACGCATGAGTGATACAGCAAAGGTGGTACTCATTACTGGCGGTGGCAGTGGCATGGGTCGCGAGGCGGCCAGACGTTTTGCGGCAGAGGGCGCCACCGTAGCGCTGTTTGATATCAATACAGCCGGTATGGCGGAAACGATTGGTACGTTCGAAAATATTCACAGCTGGACGGTGGATATGACTGATTTTGCAGCCGTTTGTGCTGCGGTGCGTGAAGTAGAAGAAACGCTCGGGCCGGTTGAACGCCTCTATAATTGCGCTGCCATTATGCCCTTCGGAAAATTGGTGGAGCAGGATAACGCCATCATCCATAAGCAGATGGCGATCAACTATGGCGGTCTCGTCAATATCACGCAGGCGGTGCTGCCTGGCATGCTGCAGCGCGGCCGCGGTGATTTTGTGAGTTTTGCATCTATGGCCGGCATTATTCCGATGATGCTCACCGGCGCTTATACGGCGACCAAGTTTGCGGTGGTGGCCTTTACCGAGACGCTCTATCACGAGAACATGAATTCGGGCGTACGTTTTGCCTGCGTCTGTCCTCCTGCGGTGGCTACGCCGCTGTTGCAGCAGGGCAAGGACAGTGCGTGGCCGAAGATGCTGGAGAGCCAGGGTAATCCGATTGCGCCAAGGGTTGTGATTGAAGCGATAGAGGACTGCCTGAAAAAAGGCAAGTTTATGGTGTTGCCGACGCGCGATGCGAAGATCGGTGCCATCATGCGTCGCCTGCTGCCCGGACTGATCTGGAAGCAGGTACATCAGGTTGAGGGTTTCTAATCTGCCGACGCGCTAGGCGGTGGTATCTAGGATGAAGCGCGTCGCGGTTGGCGGGTCTTGCAAGGAGGCCTAAATCACGGGAAGTCATCAGGCTTCGCGACTGCAAGGATATTGCTGTCGATGTGCTGTAGAAAGCCCTTCACGTTTTTCGCCAGCCTGCAGGCACTGGTCTCTCGCGTTATTCCCAATCCAGCGCTGGAGAATGTGCTGGTGACGGGCGCGTTGGCTCTTCAGCTAGCACTGACATCGTTGGTCTCTGCGCTGGATTTGCAACAGATTCAGGCGCTGAACAAGGCGGCTGTGAAGTGCGCTGGCAGGTGGCGAGTGACTGGGCGTTAAAGTTGTCTGTGGACAATGTGCCCGATGAGACCTGCCAATCCTCTGTGGGATTCGATGCAGCCCGGCGGGCGTTTCGGTTGGGTGTGCCGTTCAGTAATTGAATATTGTTGAAATTGGGCCATACTAAGAAATGAATGTCACGCGCATGGCGGTTGCCTTTTCCGTCTGCAATGATTGGCCAGATTGAGATGGCACTTACTTACGTTTGAAAGTGGCACGTAGGTGATGAATTGAAGGGTATTCGCAGCTCAAGCCCCCGTGTAGGGTCTGCCCCTGTTGATGGGTACGGGTTCACGGCGGCCCCCAACCCGATACCCGGCAATTTGTTGCCGATCTCGAAGTTTGTGTAACTGTCATCCTGGTCAGATATTTTATACACGCTGAATAAGGAAAATAATAATGATGTATCCCAAGTTCGTTTCATCGTGCTTACTAATAGCGGGCACAGTTTTTACTCTGGCCGCGCACGCTGCAGATAAGCCCAATATTCTTGTCATCTGGGGCGACGATATCGGCATCACCAATATCAGCGCCTACAGCGATGGCATCATGGGCTATCACACCCCGAATATAGATCGCATCGCCGATGAAGGTATACGCTTCACCGATTACTACGGTGACCAGAGCTGCACCGCTGGCCGGTCTACCTTTATCACCGGCCAGTCCGGCTTGCGCACAGGTCTAACCAAGGTGGGTCTTCCGGGCGCAGAAAAGGGACTCAATGACCGCGATATTACGATTGCGGAAGTGCTGAAAACCCAAGGCTATACCACGGGGCAGTTCGGCAAGAACCACTTGGGTGACCAGGATATATTCCTGCCGACCAACCATGGTTTCGACGAGTTTTTCGGTAACCTGTACCACCTCAATGCTGAGGAAGAACCGGAGGATCCTGATTATCCGACCGATCCACAATTTCGCAAGATGTTTGGTCCACGCGGCGTCATACACTCCTACGCAGATGGTCGTGTAGAGGATACTGGTCCCCTGACCCGCAAGCGTATGGAAACCGCTGACGAGGAATTTGTCGCCGGTGCGCAGAAGTTTATCGACAACGCGGTCAAGGAAGGGAAGCCATTTTTTGTCTGGCTAAACACTACCGGTATGCATTTTCGCACGCATATTGCGGCCAAGAATGTCGGACTGTCGGGTCAGGGATTTTATAACGATGTGATGGTGGCTCACGACCAGTTGGTCGGCCAGATGCTGGATCAGTTGGACACGCTGAAGATCGCCGACAACACGATCGTGTTCTATTCCACCGATAACGGCGTGCATTTCAACACATGGCCGGACGCAGGTGTTACTCCCTTTCGCAGTGAGAAGAATACCAACTGGGAGGGTGCCTACCGGGTGCCTGCCATGGTGCGTTGGCCTGCGAAGATCAAGTCCGGTCAGATATCCAATCAGGTCATGGCTCACCTCGACTGGATGCCCACCTTTGCTGCTATCGCCGGTGACACCACCCTCAAGCAGGATCTGTTGAAAGGCAGGCAGGTAGGCACTAAGAACGCCAAGCTGCACCTCGATGGCTATAACTTTTTGCCCTACCTCACAGGTGAAGTCGAGATCGCACCGCGCCGCGAGTATATCTACCTGGAGGACAGCGGTATGCCCGTGGGTATCCGGGTGGGTGACTGGAAGCTGGTCTTCGCTGAGAACCGCGCCCAAACCATGGCGCTGTGGGCAGAGCCCTTTGTGACCCTGCGTATGTTCAAGATATTCAACCTGCGCCGTGACCCCTTCGAGCGCGCCGATCACAACTCCAACACCTACTGGGACTGGATGATCGACAAGGCGCCACAGGGCTATAAAGGGATGGCGGTGATGGCCCAGTTCCTGTCGACCTTTAAGGAATATCCGCCGAGTCAGAAGCCTGATTCCTGGTCGATCGACAAATTGACCGATCGCTACCTTGAGGACAGGTAGCCTGTTCCGCGCTCACTAGCGCGCAGCCGCCGCTGATTCGGTCTGAAGGTTAGATTACTTCTCGAAAATGACGGGAAGGTGCTCCAATCCGCGCAGCAGAATATTTGGCATGTATTGCAGATCCTGCGGCGCGCAGTCCAGCCGCATTGATACCGTGCCGGCGAACAGTTTTTCCCATGCCACAATCATCTCCAGACGCGACAGGTGCTGACCGATACAGACGTGGGTGCCGAAGCCAAAGGCGATATGACGCTTTGCGTTGACTCTGGTGACGTCAAACTCCATGGGTGATCCGAACATCGCTTCATCGTGATTGGCGGAAAAGTACTTCAGCAATACCATGCTACCTTTGGGCAATTCCACCCCGCCGAGAGTGTGGTTCTGTTTCGTAATGCGCCACATATTTGACGTTGGTGAGGCCAGTCGCAGCGTCTCCTCTACCAGGTTGGGAATGAGTGAATGATCATTGCGCACTGCCGCCTCCTGATCCGGATTCAGGCACAGCTGCCGGATACCCTCCGCTAACGTTGCGGTCGTTGTCTCATTGCCGGCCACCAGAAATTGCGTGCAATGGCCCAGTTGTTCCTCGATGGTCAGCGGGCGGCCGTCGATTTTAGCGTGTGCTATCAGGTTTAGTAGGTCGTCTTTGGAATGAGTGCGTCGTTCATTCAGCGCCGTTACAAACCAGTCGTACTCGTCTTTTACCGCGGCATGGGCATCCAGTAGCACCTGTTTGTCAGAGACCTGGGACAATACGTTGACATTGGCGACGGTCCAGCGAAAGGCTTCATCAAGCTTTGTAAGCGGGATACCCAGCACATGCATGATCACTGACAGCGGGAGAGGTCGTGAGAACTTCTCGATAAAGTCGAACGCTTCGCCGCAGGGAATCTCATCAACCAGTCGCCCCGCCAGTTCGCTGATCCAGGGCCTGAAGTGCTCGATATTTTTCGCCAGGAAGAAGTCCCTGACGATATCGCGATAGGCTTTGTGCTCTGGGTCATCCACGGTAAGCAGAGTGCCTTTGCCGAGGTTGTAGGTTTTCGCCATGGCGGCCTTGACGTCGGCATCAAGGTCTTTAGCCGAGCCCAGCGCGAGAGTAAACTCGTTGGAGAATACCGCATCGTTCTTGTGTGCTTCGCGCACTAGCGCATAGTTGGAAATCACGAACACGCCCGATGTCGGGTCCTGGTAGACCGGCTGTTGTTCACGCAGGGCTTTATCGTAGTGATAGGGGCACTTCAGGGTGTTGCTGTCAAAAAGAGGCATGTCCGCGAGCACGCGGGTGTCATTGCTGGTAGGTGCTGTCACGGTCTCATCCCCCGCTGAATATGGAGGGACAGTATGGGGGGTTAAAATAAAACAGTCAATCCTGATTTTATTTTACTGCGAGCGCTTTTTCAGAGAGGGGACGAGCAGGCCTTGATCAACTCATCCGGGCTCGGCAAGTCTGCTTCACAGCCCTTTTTGCAGGCGCGTGTTGCCTCTCCCCAGTGCAGTGGATTAAGAATGCACCCGATATAGCAGGGCGCTGCAGCAATAGCAATTTTGCGCATGGCGCAATCATGGCCCTCCCTGCCGAGAAACTTCACGCCCTCCGGTGCTGAAAAGTTCTCAAAGATGTCCATGCCCTCACCATTAGGCGCCAGTTCCGGCGTCGGTTTGCCATCTGCCGTCAGGTTGCCGGTCACAAACAGCACAGCATTGGCAATGAGCTGTTGGTAGGCCGTATTCTTCATGGTCTCTTCGCTGTGCCCCAGCGTCGTACCGAATACCGGCGTGCCACTGCGGTAATCAATCCAGGCTGTAGTCTGCGGTGTGCCGTCCTCGCCCATGGAAGTCAAAAGACTTTGTCCGGTAAATTTGAGGTTGGTATACAGTTCGTCCGCGCCCAGAGTCCAGTCCTCGGTAACACCTGTGAGGATGGGGTGTGATCCGTTCTGGATTTGCCGCAGCGCCCGCAGCGGCTCATGCGTTTTCGTTTTCAGGCCGAACAGCGGCCACCAGAGATCCGTTTCACGAAACGAGTGCATACTGCAGTGGATAATGACCGCTGGCACGCCCAACTCCTCTGTCTGGCGACGCATATTAGCGATGAGTTCACTATCCACGTTATCTGCCATGCAGATATTGTAAATGAGGACATCGTAGCCCTCGGAATAGTCCGTGGTTTTCCAGCGCTCTGGTTCAGCGAGTGAGACGTCAAAGCGAACATTAGCGCGTTCGACGATGCCGTGTGCGAGATCCCAGGTCTGTTGCTTATAATTGTGGTACACACCCTGGCTGGTTAGGATCAAGGCTTTTAGCGGAGTCGGCAGAACAATGCGCTCTCCGGTCTCTGTCTCTGTTGCCGTCTCGAGGCTCACGTCGCCTGTGTTATCCAGCGCTATCATGGGATCGTCGACAGTAGTTAACGGCCGATCTGACCTTTCATTGATGAGCGGATCGACGGGGGCGTCGACGGCCATATCGTCGGCGGCGTAAGTGTGTGAACTCAGACCCAATAGCAGCACTGACACACAGATCGATAAAACACGAAGCATTGAAGCGTCCCTTTGTTATTCTCCCGGCGGTTAACGACCTGGAAACCCGGTCACAACTCACAAGCGAGAGGTTAGCGCTCTACATCTAAATCCTAGAACTCTAATAGTATCAGGAAAAAAGAGTCACCTATCAATCCAAACAGCGCAATGGCGAAACCTCCTGTACCGGCGGCCATGCAGTGAAGAAGTGAAGACACTCCGGGCCGTCCGAGCAATATTGTAAGTGATTTCCAAGCGTTTTGTGACTTGCTCGCGATGGACTTGGACTTGGACTTGGACTTGGACTTGGACTTGGACTTGGACTTAAACAGGCACGGCAACTAGACGCCAAAGACGGTATTGGGTATTTCAGTGCCTGTCGGTTTCTGTGACGCGGCTCTCACTGTCACCTACTAAGTACGTGCGCCCCAAAGCTCGCTACTGCGCCGCTTGTACGGCGCTTTGTGAGCGCTTCTAACACAACCGCACAGCGGTGCCTCATTAGAACGGGGCCGGACCGGGGAAACGCTTACGCAACTCAGGCTTGAGCAGTTTTCCCGACGGATTTCTGGGCAGTGCGTCTACAAATTCAAAGAGCTGCGGTACTTTGTAGCCTGCCAGATTTTGTTTGCAGTACGCTTTCAGCGAGTCGACAGTGGGTGAGGTGCCCGCTGCAGGAACAATAATCGCCAGTGGCGTCTCGCCCCATTTTTGTGAGGCGACACCAATTACGGCTGCTTCGTGTACCTCTGGGCAAGCTGCGAGTATGTTTTCCAGCTCCGCCGGATAGATATTCTCACCGCCGGAGATGATCATGTCCTTCATGCGGTCGCAGATCGTCACGAAGCCATCGCTGTCCCATCTGCAGATATCTCCGGTATGCAACCAGCCATCCCGCAGGGTCTCGGCGGTGGCTTTAGGATTATTCCAGTATTCTTTCATCAAGTGTCTGCCGCCCACCAACAGTTCGCCGGCCTGCTCCGATCCCATTGGAATGGTATTGCCTGCACTGTCGACGATCTTGATGTCGGTGTGCATCTGTGGGCGACCGCAGGAGCCCACCTTGGCTTCCGCATCCTCATGCAGCAGCAAGGTGCCGGGGCCGCATGACTCAGTCAGTCCGTAGGCCTGGAATATACGGATACCCAGCGCCTCATAGTCATGCAGCAGAGACACCGGCACTGGAGCGGCGCCGGTCGCAATCCAGCGCACCGAGGATATGTCGTTTTGCTCGCGTTCCGGCGTCATCAGCATGAACCGCAGCAGTGCAGGAACAGCCATAAAGATTGTGACCTTCTCCTGTGCAATGCAGCGGAACATCACGCCGATGTCCAGCTCGCGCATGATGATGCCGCTGCCGCCACGGTGCACCAGCAGCGAGGCCGGACTGAGGCAGCCGACGTGAAACATGGGCAGCGCGAGCAGCCAGCGATCGCCGTCGCGCATGTCCGAGGTAGACATACTGGTCAGCTGTGACCAGAGCATGCCGTCGTGGCTGTGCACGGCACCCTTGGGCCGACCGGTCGTGCCGGAGGTGTACATGATAAAGAGATTGTCGTCATCCCACGCGCCCGTTGGGGGTTCGCTGCTATCTGACTGCGCCGATACCTGCTCGTAATCCAGTGCCCATGCTGGAGTGCCAGCGTCGCAGTTCTCTCGGCGAATCCAATGCTCGATAGCAAGTTCACCCTGCGCGCCGCTGTGCAGCGCAGTGACCGCCTCGTCAAAATCTGAGTCATACACCAATGCCCTGGCGCCGCTGTCCTGCAGGATAAAAGCGATTTCTCCCGCTACAAGGCGCCAGTTCACGGGCACCATCACGGCGCCAATCTTGGCAACAGCGAAGTAGGTCTCCACAAATTCGACGCTGTTTTTGAGCAAAACGGCGACCCTGTCGCCGGGGCAGACGCCCAGGGCTAGCAGGGCATTCGCCATACGGTTGGAGCGGGCATTGAGTTCGGAGAACGTAAAGCGGCGATTGCGCTCGAACTCGACGATGGCCTCGCGGTTGGGGCAGATTTGTGCGCGTTTAGTGAGCAGCAGTCCAATATTTGTCTTCATAGCCCAGTAATAATGGTAGTGAATGAGCGCCGTAGTATTCCATCAAATGAGCGTTGTGGGTAGCGCCGGAAGCGATGCACTGCGGCCGCGTGATGACCGCTGTGCGCAGGACTGTGTTCTGGCAGCACTTGGGTCATGGTTTGGTGGGCAACGCGTCGCAGAGCAAGGCGAGTAAGCTCGAGGTCACGGTCAACGCCTGAGCACACTACCAAATAGTGATGCGTTGTTCAGGCGGAAGAAATAGCGCGTGATCCGGCGTTACATCAAACGCTTCGTACCAGGCATCCATATTGCGAATTACGCCGTTGACGCGGTATTCGCCGGGACTATGCGGAGCAGTGAGCAACCTGCTTCTGAGGAAGTCGTCGGTTTGAATGTTGCGCCATAACTGCGCCCAGGCGAGGAAGAAGCGCTGTTCGCCGGTTAGTCCGTCGAGTACAGGTGCCGCGCCATTGTGTGAGTCCTTGAGGAAGTTTTGATAGGCGTGAAAGGCTATCGACAGGCCACCCAAATCGCCGATATTCTCGCCCAGTGTCAGCTCGCCGTTAATATTGGTTCCTGCAACCGGCTCGTACGTGTTGTACTGGTCAACGAGGACCTGAGTCTGTGCTTCAAAATGCTGCCGTGATTCTTCAGTCCACCAGTCACGCATAACGCCTTCGCCATCGGAGCGACTGCCCTGATCATCGAAGCCATGTCCCATCTCATGACCGATAACGGCGCCGATGGCGGCAAAGTTGGCAGCGGGGTCTGCGTGTGGATCAAAGAACGGCGGTTGTAAAATCGCAGCAGGGAACACGATTTCGTTGCGCGATGCTGAATAGTACGCATTGACTACCTGAGGGTTGAGCATCCATTCCCAGTGGCGTCTGGGCGCTGCAAGTTTTGCAAGCGCATCATTGACATACCAGTCATTGATGCGTCGGTTATTGCCCAACAAATCGTCGGGCTTGATGACAACAGAGCTGAAATCCTGCCACTGGTCAGGGTAGCCAATTTTGGCAACAAATCCGTCCAGCTTCGCAAACGCTTCTTTTTTTGTCGCCGTATCCATCCACGTCGATTCCTCTATTCGCTGGCGGAATGCCTCGCGAATAAAGTGAATGTACTGCTCCATCATTGCCTTGTTTTCAGGAGGAAAATAGCGGTCTACATAAAGACGACCGAGTACTTCGCCGAGGTTGTTGCTGACATATTCCAGTGCGCGGAGCTCGCGGTCGCGCGGCTCTTCTACGCCTTGCAGTGTGCGCTTGAAGAAGTCGAAATTAGCCTCCTGGAAATCTTTGGGTAAGTAGGGCGCCTGGTTGTTAATGAAATGAAAGGCCAGATAAGAGCGCAACGTATCCAGTGGTGTGTTGGCCATGAGTGCCGCGGTTTCTTTTATAGCGGTGTCGGATCTGACGATAAACCTGTTCTGGTCACCGACTTGGCTCTCATCCAGAAAGCCCTGCCAGTCGAAGCCGGGCGCGAACGCCATCAATTCCTTGCGGCTCATTGCATTGTAGTTTTTCAGGCGATCGCGTTGCTGTGTCGGCGTCCATTGACGCTGGGCAATATCCGTTTCGAAGCTGAGAATATTTTCGGCGCGCTCGCCAGGGCGGTTGATACCTGCCTTTGAGAAGAGGCCCTCAATGTAGGTCAAATAGGCGCTTCGCACAGCGGGGAATGGCGCATCATCGCTCAAATAGAACTCGCGGCCCGGCAGACCCAGCCCACTTTGACCCAGGTACAGGGCGTAGTTGTCTGGTGCTTTTTGGTCTAGATCCACGCCGATGCCAATCACTGAGTCCTGCAGTGGTCGGGCCATCCAGCGGGCGATCTGTTCTGGTGTTTTGATCTCCAGAATATCGTCAATTTCTGCTTTGAGCGGCTTGATACCGATGGCCTCGATGCGAGCGACATCCATGTAGCTACTGTAGAGGTTGGCCAGTTGGTCTCCGCCTGAATCGCGTTGGTCAGCGCTGGCCAGCAAATCTTCCATAATGGCCTGAATCTGGTCTTCGGTACGCAGGAAAACTTCTGTGAACGAGTCCATTTTGGGCATGCCCTGTGGAAACTCTGCCTGCTTGATCCAGCCCTCGTTGACATAGGCAAAAAAATCATCGCCGGGTGCGACCGATGTAGAGAAGTGCTGGGTTTCCAATCCCCATTCTCCAAGCATTGCTTTGTCGCTCTTCCCTGACTCACCAAGCACCACACAGCTAGCGCCAACCATGCAGAGCGCCAGGATAATTTTTGAAACAGTGTGCATGGCGGATCCTTCTAAGTCGCGCTGTGAGAGTTGCCCAATACAAGTTGGTGATATCAGTGATAGTGCATCGAAACCACAGGTGGTGTACAGCGCGCCACCGCTTATCGACCCCCTTGCGGCCCCGCCATCACTTATGCGGCGCCACTCCCGCGATAGAGTTGCTTACTATTTCCCTTGTGGTGGACAGCCGACGCATTAAAATAATATGAGTTTATAACCTCTCCCGCCAAGAGTGGTCCGATATCAGCGTTGCGCATTTGTGGTGACGTCCAGGAGGTAATAGTAGTAATGGCAGTATCCAGGATCACGTCTCCCAAGCCCTACATGCGCTCAAAACCTCGCGCCACAATTGATTGGACTAAATACGATACGGGTGACTTTTACGACGAGATTATTACCCCGGCGCGGCGCGCTCGATCCGCTACCCGCGGCCTCGTGGCGTTCATGCGCAAGCAGACTATTAAGCACCTTATTTCTCGACAGCAAGCTGCTGATCTGGCGATCCAGGAGATGGGCATTACCTTTACGGTCTACTCAGAGGGCCAGAACATTGATCGCTCGTGGCCCATGGATATTATCCCGCGCATTATTCCGCTCAGCGAGTGGCAAGTGTTGGAGCAGGGTTTGATTCAACGCCTGACCGCCCTCAATTTTTTTATTGACGATATCTATAACAAGCAGCAAATTCTCAAGGACGGCGTGGTTCCCAGAGAGATTATCGACAGCTCGCCGGGATTCCTGCGGCCGTGCGTGGGGGCCAAGCCGCGGCATGGAGTCTGGTCCCATATCTGCGGCTCAGATCTGGTGCGCGATGGGGACGGCACTGTATATGTGCTGGAAGACAACCTGAGAGTGCCCTCGGGCGTGTCTTACATGCTGGAGAACAGGGCGATCTCCAAGCGGGTATTGCCACAGTTATTCGAGCGCAACTCAATTCTGCCGGTTGCAGATTATCCCTCGCAGTTGTTCGACATGCTGACCTCACTGTCGCCACGGCGCAGCATTCGTCCGGAAATTGTGGTGATGACGCCGGGCACCTTCAATTCGGCCTACTTTGAGCACGCCTATCTGGCGCAGCGCATGGGTGCGGAGTTAGTAGAGGGCTCTGATCTGATGGTGGACAGCCAGGACAAGGTTTTTATGAAGACCATACGTGGATTGGCGCCGGTAGACGTCATCTACCGGCGTATCAATGACGACTATCTGGATCCCGACGTTTTTCGCCCTGAATCGACACTGGGCACCCCGGGACTATTTCGTGCCTGGCGCAAGGGTAATGTCGGTTTGGCCAATGCGCCTGGCGCCGGTGTTGCCGACGACAAGGTGATCTACACCTTCGTGCCGGCCATCATCAAGTACTACCTCGGTGAAAACCCGATTATCCCGAATGTGCCTTCATTCCTGTGCGTGAACCCCAAAGAGCGTAAGCATGTGTTGGCTAACCTCCCCACCATGGTGGTGAAGCCGGCTAATGAATCGGGTGGCTATGGCATGCTCATAGGGCCTGCCGCAAGCAAAAAGGAGCTGGCCCTGTTTGCCGACCTGATTAACAAGAACCCGCGTAATTACATGGCGCAACCGGCTCTCAAGTTGTCGACAGCGCCGACGCTGTGTGGCAACAACATTGAGCCACGGCACCTCGATTTGCGGCCATTTATATTGCAGGGCAAGAAGCATTATGTGACCCCCGGCGGCCTGACACGCGTGGCATTGCGCAAGGGTTCGCTGGTGGTGAACTCCTCTCAGGGTGGTGGCAGTAAAGACACCTGGATTGTCGACACGGAGGCTCACTAATGCTGTCCAGAGTTGCAGAGCGTGTTTACTGGCTGGGTCGTTTCCTGGAGCGCACAGAGAACACCGCGCGCCTGTTACTGGTGAGGCATAACGCGGTGCTGGACCTACCAAAGGAAGTGCAGCCGGGCTGGGACTTGTTATTGCAGGTGCTGGGTGCCGAGGAGGCCTTTGCCAAGCTGCCCGGTGCAGCCACCGAGAAAAACATTATCAGTTTTGTGTTCGGAGAGCGGGCGAATCCCTCGTCTATCATCAGTTCGCTTACCGCCGCGCGTGAAAACATGCGCACTACGCGCGAAATACTGCCCAGTGAAACCTGGGAGCGCGTCAATAGTCTGTATTTGAGCGTGGCCCGACGGAGCAATAAGGATTTACCGCGCGGCGTGCGTCACGCTGTATTGAATAACATCGTGCAGTGCTGCCAGCAGGTGACCGGCATGCTCGCCGGGTCGATGAATCACGACGCCGCCTACCAGTTTGTGCGCCTGGGCAGGAACCTTGAGCGGGCTGACATGAGTACGCGGATCATTGACGCGGCGTCGGCCGGTTTGATGGGTGATATTGAGGAGACGTCGCCATTTCGCAATGTACTGTGGATCAGTGTGCTGCAATCCCTCAGTGCCTACCAGATGTATCGATTGGATGTACGCAGTACTGTCAACCGTCAGGACGTGCTGGCTTTCCTCTTTCAGAGTACTGTCTTCCCTCGGGCAATCGCACATTCCCTGCTGGAGATCGAAAACAGTATGAAGTTGCTGCCCGATCCCAAGAATGCGCGTGATGTGGTGGCGACTTTGCGGCGTCAACTCAAAGAGACCGATTGCAGTGCGCTGGCAGGATCAGAACTGCACAACTTTATAGACGTATTGCAGATGCAACTGGTAGAGGTTCACAGCGCGATTGCTGTGCGTTGGTTTACTCATGAAAGCAGCTGATCCCATAAGTCAGAGGCAGTGTTCGATGTGCAGGTTAATGGTGAGTGTAGGCGATGCAGCGCTATAAAATTGTCCACCACACGTATTACAACTTCTCCGATCCGGTGTCGCTGGGCACGCACGAGCTGCTGCTGCGTCCACGGGAAGACCACACACAGAGAATTGAGTCTTTTGATCTGCAGATCAGGCCGCAGGCCTCGCTGCTGTGGCATCGCGATGTAGAGGGGAATTCTGTCGCCGTTGCCGATTTCAAGCACCTTGGCATACAACAACTAGCGATCGAAAGCGAAGTGATGGTTCAGCGATTCAATGAGGACCCACTGGACTTTATCGTTGCTGACTATGCCGTGCATTACCCGTTTAACTATTTGGAAGATGATGTGGTGTTACTTGAGCCCTACAGGGCGCTGGCAAAAAGGCAGGCTCGCAGTGATATCGCTTCTTGGGTCAGTGGCCTGTGGCAGGACTCCGAGAGTATACAGACTTACGCTCTATTGCTGCGTATTGCACAGCATATCAATGTTACGTGTACCTATAGGGTGCGCGAAGAGCCTGGCGTACAAACGTCCAAGCAGACCTTGGACAGCAATACGGGCTCATGTCGCGACTTTGCCTTTCTATTTATGCAGGCAGCACAATCCCTCGGCCTGGCTGCGCGCTTTGTAAGTGGTTATCTTCATCAGCAGTATTCGACCGATAGTGGGTCTACGCATGCCTGGGCGGAAATATACTTGCCGGGTGCAGGTTGGCTGGGTTTTGATCCCACTATTGGCGACATTGTGGGCGCCAACCATTTTGCAGTGGCTGTTTCCCGTCTGCCAGAAGCTGTGCCGCCGGTATCCGGGTCATTCCGGGGGGGGGGGCGATCGACTCTAGACGTAGGCGTTTGGGTGAGCCGCTGCTAGTGATCAGCCACACTGCATTCATTAATGCCAGCGTAAAGTAGTGTCCGCCAAGCAGGATCTAATCTACAGCGTGATCTTCACTGCGTCGGCACACGCGTTGGCGTTCTGTCGCGCCTGCTCAATGGTATCAGCGAGCGCCAGCGCAACACCCATTCGTCGTGAGCCCGAAACCGCGGGCTTCCCAAACAGACGTAGTTGCGTGTCGGGTATTACCAGGGCGTTTTCCAGATTACCGAATTGAACGTTTTCGCTTTCGCCTGAAACCAAAATTACGCTGGAGGCGCTGGGTCCGTTTTGCCGGATCGAGGGAATGGGTAAGCCTAGAATGGCGCGGGCGTGCAGGGCAAACTCAGACAAATCCTGCGACACCAGGGTGACCAGGCCAGTATCATGGGGCCGTGGTGATACCTCACTGAAAATGACTTCGTCGCCCTTGATGAAAAACTCCACACCAAACAGGCCACTGCCGCCCAGTGCAGTAGTCACTTTCTCTGCCATCGATTTTGCGCTGGACAATGCCGTGGGCGTCATTGCCTGTGGTTGCCATGATTCGCGATAGTCTCCGGCCTCCTGGCGATGCCCGATAGGTGCGCAAAATGAGGTGCCATCCCGATGACGAACGGTGAGCAGGGTGATTTCAAAATCAAAATCCACAAAGCCTTCGATGATCACTTTGCCCTTGCCTGCGCGACCGCCCGCTTGCGCATACTCCCACGCCGCACCGATTTCGCTGGCGTCTTTTAATAAGGACTGGCCTTTGCCCGAGGAACTCATGATGGGCTTGATCACACAGGGCAGGCCGATATTCTGCACCGCGTTCAGGTACTCATCCTTCGTTTCCGCAAACTGATAAGTACCGGTTTTCAGGCCCAGTTCTTCGGCCGCAAGCCGCCTGATCCCTTCGCGGTTCATGGTCAGCTGTGTGGCTTTGGCCGTGGGAATGACGGTGAAACCTTCTGACTCCAGTTCGGCCAACGTGTCGGTCGCAATGGCTTCAATCTCTGGCACGATCAGATCGGGTCTTTCCAGTTCAATAATCTGGCGCAATGCGTCGCCGTCAAGCATGTTAATAACATGCGAACGATGAGCGACCTGCATCGCGGGCGCATTGGCGTAACGGTCTACGGCGATCACCTCCACACCCAATCGTTGCAGTTCGATGACTACTTCTTTGCCCAGCTCGCCTGATCCACAGAACAGCACCTTTTTCGCTCCGGGGCTTAGGGGCGTTCCAATAGACACAGGCATAGCGGTTACTCTTGTAGTTGTTTTGACCCGCAAAGGCGCGTCGGGAGGCGGAAGGGGTATGCCCTCGACGCTGCGAGGGCTGCGGTACATCAGCGACGTCTGCCGCGGTAAAGAATATAAAACGGCACCAGAAAGACGATAGTGAGTAACGCCAGTAGTACTTGCACGCCAAAGCGGTCCAGAACCCCATTGACTATACCCTGGAAAGTCGGATTGTAGTTGGCTGGCATTGGTAATACGTTGTTATCGATGACGTATTGCTCGTAGTGAGTAAGCATCGCCTGAAAACGCCCCGGCATTTGGTCCTTCAGGTCGTCTGTCTCACCGGGGTCGGTCACGATATTGTACAGATGCCATTCATTGTCGCCGACCGGAAGGATATTCAGGACGATCTTGTAATCGCCCTGGAACAATGCCGCGTTACCGCCCAACTCATAGCCGATGGTGTCTGTTGCTGAGTAAATACGCTCGACCTCACCACGGATGAGCGGCAGCAGGCTGCGACCGACTATACTTTCCACCGGGCGGCCACCGAACCTCCCCGAGGGTGGGCTGACGCCTGCAATATCCAGAATTGTGGGCGTAATATCGGTGACGTAGGTCAGTGCATTGATCGGCTGAGCCCGCGCCGGGATGGATTCACCGGCGATGATCAGGGGCACACGCATACCACCCTCTCCGGCATAGAATTTGTAAAAGTCCAGCGGTGAAGCCGCTGCACTGGCAAAGCTGGGGCCGATGGTGTTAAGGCTGCCTTTAAGCCCCAGTGTTTCGTAGTCATTCACATAACCCTGCTGCCACAGGGCAACGCGCATTGCCAGGCTGCGCGGATCGTCTCCACCCGAAGCCTCACTGCCATTGTCGGACGTAAAAATGAAAACGGTGTTGTCGTATTGCCCGGTTTCTTTCAGATAGTCGACGAGGCGGCCCAGATGATGATCCATGGCATCGATCATGGCGGCGTACACCGCCATGCGTTTCGCATGGTAGCGCTGCTCTTCCTCGGAGAATGAATTCCAGTCGCTGGTCGTTGACATGTTCACCATGGGGGTGTTTCTAGGAACAATGCCTAGCGACTCTGCACGCGCCCGGCGCTCCTGACGCAGTTCGTCCCAGCCGCCGTCATAGACGCCCATATACTTGTCGATAAACTCTTGTGGCGCCTGGACAGGAATATGGACAGCCTGAAACGGCACATAGGCGAAAAAAGGTTGGCCATCGCCGGCGTTGGACGCAATGAACTCAATGGTCTTGTCGATCAAAAAGCGCGATGAATAAAAGTCCTTGGGCAGTTCAAATTCTTCCCCATCGGCAAACCAGTTAGCCTTTTCATAAATAGCCAGATACGGTTTCTGCTCCCAGTTGTCCGCGCCGGAATCAGCCATAGTCACGGTGCGTTCGAAGCCGCGGCGAAAGGGCAGCAAGTCCGGCGTTTTGCCCAAGTGCCATTTGCCCGCCATGTAGGTGTGGTATCCCGCCGCGTGCAACAGGCTGGCCACTGTCACCACGTTATGGCCGAGTTCGCCACGGTAATTGGCGTGCGCCGCCTGCTCGGGTGGGATGGTCTCGGGAATGTTCGGTACGCCGTTGCGGTGGCTATCTACACCCGTCAACAGCATCCCGCGGGTCGGTGCGCAGCTGGCAGCGGTATGGTAGTTAGTGAACCGAATGCCATTGTCTGCCAGCGCAGAGAGCGTAGGCGTTTGCACCTCGCTGCCATACGGCGCGATATCACTGAAACCCAGATCGTCGGCGATGACGAGCACGATGTTGGGTGGTGCGGCCTGCGCCCAGATGCTGTGCAATGACGCTGCCGCGGCGAGCAGGAGGATGGCATAACGCACAAACGGAGTACCCTGCGGGTGAGCCATGTTCTATTTTTCCTGCGACAGTCGGGAAGAGGCCAGAAGGAGTAAAGTGGCTATCACAACTTCGACAACGATCATGCTCAGCGCAAGGGCGGCATCATGCACCAGCCAGGCCAGCACACGCAAAACGGCCGCCAGTGCCAGCAATAATGCCGGCGCCTGAAACCAGGCGCGTGTCTGCGTTATCAGGCCAATTAATATCATCGTACCCATGCCAATGAAAAAAGCGCCGATATCGGCGATCTGAGAGCTCAAACCCACGCCTTGCATTAGTGTCATGCCCAGCCCCGGTGCTGCCCCTGCCGGATCAACCACCCAGCGCAAACCCATGACTACAAACAAAATAGCGGGGAGGCTAACCAATATGCGAAATACTGTTTTCATGAAATGACCCTTTATTGTTTTGGAATGTAGTCGTTTGTTCGGGAACTGCGCAGACGAGACCCGGTATAAAAAATCGTCCACGCCCAGTGGATGCTGTCGCGTCTATTGTTGTCGTTAAAGTAACTGACGCAACCGCCATTGCTCCAAACGTTTTGTCGTGGTGCATGTCGTAGCGTTTTCATGTTGTCTGTATCGACCAGGAAGCTGGCGATATTCCAGCCCCGAAGCTTCTTCAGCTCGCTCAGAATGTAGGCGAGCCGTGCACCTATGATGATGAAAGCAGAGCTGAAAGTATATAAGTGGGTGTCGAGGGTCAAAACACCATGGCGCCAGTGTTCAGTGCCAGTGCTGAGGTCAATCTGCGGCAAAATTATTACATCGGCTTCGCAGTGGGAGCCGTCAGCTGCCATGCGGGTCGCCTGCGAGGCTTTCACACCATTGTGCCGGGTCCTGCAAAAGCTCTGCAGAGACAGCGGATTTATCCAGAGCCTCTGCGGCCTGCGTCATCAGGGCTTGAATTTGTTGGTTATCCCATTGCCGCTCCGCTGGCCCGTAGCCGGGCATTAGCAGTTGGTCGTCTTGTCGCGCGGCAATCGCCATGGCGGCGCAACTTGCCTCCCTGGCAAGCCGTTTGTAGTTGCTGGGCTTGTAACGACTGATCCCGCCGGTAATGGGTGAAATGGCGTCGCCAAAGATGGCTTTGCTGCCCAAACGGCGCACGGGTGAATGCGCAATAGTAAAACCGCCGTCGGCGGCCAGCACCGTTACCGCAATGCCTTCCTCAACACCTTGTACGAAGCCCCGGATCTTACCTGTGTCGCGATCCAGCAAGCCGAAGCCGTTTTCCATTAGTAGCGAGTTTTTACCCAACTCGCGACTGGCACCTATCGCAACGGCTATGCCGTTTGCAGTAATTGTGGGCGTTAGCGTATTGACATTGACGTGATCGGGAAATACATCCAACTGCGCAGTCCATGCCTGCTCGGCGTGATCGCCCCGGTCAAACAGTTTGATAATATCTTTACGCGTGACGACATAAAGCTCGCGGTTGTCGGCAGAAACGGCGACTGACGCGGCCACCTGCTCGCCGACATTAATGCGCCATATTTCCTGTAGGTTGCGATCCAGCGCCATGACATTGCCGTTCTCATCAGTAAGGTATAGGCGCTGACCGTCATTGCTGACAGTCGGGGTAGAGCCTGTGCCGCCATCAAAGTCGTACCGCGCTGCGATGTCCATCGATAGTTGTTCGCCGTCAGAGACAAGATCCAGTGCATAGAGCGCACCGTTCTCTGAGATACCGTCCGCGCTGCCGTCGACTTCGTCCGGCGCAGTGGCCGCGACAAATAATCTGCCCGTATTGGGGTCTACCGCATAGAAATTTGAAACCTCGGACCCGGCGCCAAAGATCACGCGCACCATGCCGCTAAACAGGCCTCCTGCCAAAGGCGTTTTGCCAAAGCGCTGCTCTGCGATCTCGTCGCCACGATCCAGCACCCATTGTGATGGCATGTGCCGCGCGGTACTGGCAGCGCTTTGGCCAGGCAGTTCGAAGGGTGTGGCGAGTAATTGCTCGCCCGTGGCGCGAGCCAGTATTGCGATCTTACCGTCTTCAGTTACCACGGTGAGTGCGTCCAACTGAGGGATGTAATTGACACCCCAGGCATGCGGTGCCAGTTCGCCCGGGTAAGACAGGCCAGTGGGTTTGTGCCACAAGACTTCCCCTTGCGGTGTGACGGCCCACGCCCAGTGGTAGGTTGCATGGTAAATCGTCTGCCTGTCTGCCTGTTCAGGTGTGTCCAGAATCAGCGGCGCTCCCGCACCTTTGCTGTCGCCCTTGTGCGGCAGCGTCCATACTCGTTCTCCGTTGTCGGGATCAAGCACCACCAGGCTGACATCCTCCTGCGGGTAAAGCGGACTGAAGTAGATTTGCCCCAGATTATCCAGCGTCGGACCCTCGGGGATATACATATCCTGTTCCGCCACCCATGCCAGTTCTTGCTCTGGTGCTGTGGCGATCCAGAGTTGATCAGAGTTGTTCAGGCCAACGTGCATAGTGCGAAACGTAATCGGTGCTGCCATATACGCGCCGGGCAGGCCGACCGTCGGGTTGCCCTGTGGTCGCCACTGGGTGCCGCCGTCGTCGGGTATGACGCGCGCCGCAGGGGCCGCCGTAAACTGCTGCCAACCGGCAAAAGCAGCAATGGCGGCAATGGCGATGACAGCCAGTAACAGGACAAGTTTTTTCATAGCTAGGAGTCTAGCAGTCGTGATTTTATTACCATGGATGACATGGTGACCTGCCTTCAAACAATGATCATCCTGCGATAGTAACAGGCCTCCGCCTCAAGCATACTGGTATTTCGGTTACTTTAGGCAGAAGCCCATGACGGAGCAGGATGTGACAGAGGTCGACGCGACGGGCCTGGATTGCCCGATGCCTCTTTTAAAAGCCAAGCGAGCATTGAATGCGATGTCAGTGGGGCAGCGCTTACGCGTACTTGCAACCGACCAGGGTTCGGTCAGGGATTTCCAGGTTTTTGCTGAGCAGTCAGGCCATTTACTGCTCGACAGCGCCGAAGTGGACGGGATTTACGCCTATTTATTGGAGAAATCTTGAGCTGTTTACTGCAGCGGCTAGCGACAAGGTTTGATCGATACTATGCTTCTCTGCTGTGCAATGCATTTCCAAACTCACTGACTACCTTGCAGTGCAAGCGGATTAGTTTGCCCACTATAATACACACAATAGCACTTTGGTCGAAGCTATCAGGTTGACTTCGGCGCTATACTCCAGCGCAGTTTAATTGCGGCCTTGCCGTCCCCCCCACCATAGCAGTTCGGGTTTTTTATGCTGGAAATTTTCAAGAAGTGGTATAGGCGCTACCTGTTCGAAGAAGAATCGGTGTTGTTGTTGGTGTTACTGACGCTTTCCGTGATTCTGTTGATGACCATCGGCGATATTCTTGCACCGGTACTCGCGTCCATCGTACTTGCCTACCTCGCCCAGGGTCTCTCAACGCAACTACAGAAGTTAGGTTTGCCAGAGTGGCTGGGAGTGGCGGTATCCTACTTGGCCTTTGTGGGTGTATTTTTTGGATTTTGTTTCGCGTTGTTACCGCTGGTATGGCGGCAGACATTAAGCCTGTTCAGCGAGGTGCCTGCGATGTTGGACACTGTGCGACATTTCCTCGGGGTGCTTCCCGACCGCTACCCGGATATTGTGAGCAGAGCGCAACTGGCTGATTTAATCACGGCCGCGCAAAATCAGTTTGCCGGAATGGGCCAGACGCTGGTCAAAGGTTCATTGTCGTGGATTCCCGGTTTGCTCACGGTGATGGTCTATTTGATCCTGATCCCTTTGCTGGTATTTTTCTTTCTCAAGGACCGGAGGGTGATCCTCGGCTGGATGAGCAGCTTTCTGCCTGCGGAACGGCCCCTGTTGCGACGGATCTGGAGCGAGATGAACCAACAATTTGCCAATTATGCTCGCGGCAAGGTGCTGGAGATATTGATCATCGGTTCGGTCAGTTACTTCTCCTTTGTCTGGCTGGGGCTCGATTATGCGGCGCTGCTGGCTTTATTGGTGGGGCTGTCAGTCATCGTCCCCTATATAGGTGCCACCCTCGTCACGCTGCCAGTGGTGTTAGTTGCTTTTTTCCAGTGGGGGTTCACTAGTGAATTTTATACCCTTGTTGCGGTCTATATGGGCATACAGATTTTGGATGGCAATGTGCTGGTACCGTACTTATTTTCCGAGGCAGTAAACCTGCACCCGGCCGCCATCATCATGGCTGTGCTTTTTTTCGGCGGTGTCTGGGGCGTATGGGGTGTATTTTTTGCCATACCACTGGCGACGCTGATCAAGGCAATAATAAGCGCCTGGCCTTCCGCCGAGTTGATTTCTACCCCGGCCAGCGAGCAAACGTAAAACCGATGGAGTGATTGATGTTTGAACTGAAACCCCGGCAGGGGTTAAAAGCCCTGCTTTGTTTTTGTAGTGTTTTATTGCTGGCGTCCTGCGTTACTGCGCCGCCGACTGCCGTGCAGCCGGTAAAGAGTCCAAACGATGAGTATCAGTATCGGCTGCTGACATTGGACAACAAAATGGAAGTCCTGCTGATTTCTGATCCGGATAGCCCGAAGGCCGCCGCGTCTTTGGATGTGCTGGTGGGCAGCGGTGACAACCCGCCAGGGCGTGCCGGGCTCGCGCACTTTTTGGAACACATGCTGTTCCTGGGTACGGAAAAGTATCCTGATGCGGCAGAGTACGAACGTTTTATCACCGAGCATGGTGGCAGCCACAATGCCTATACGAGCTTCGAGAACACCAATTATTTCTTTGATATTAACGCCCCGGAGTTGCCCGAGGCGCTGGATCGTTTCGCCCAGTTTTTCATCGCGCCGCGCTTTGAGGCGCAATATGTAGACCGCGAAAAGAATGCGGTTGAAGCTGAGTATCAGATGGGGCTCAAAAGTGATGATCGGCGCGGTTTGGATGTGCTGCAGGAGGTCATGAACCAGGACCACCCCTTTAGCCAGTTCACGGTGGGTTCGCTAGATACGCTTGCCGACCGTCCCGACTCGTCAATCCGCGACGAATTGATCCAGTTTTACAATAAGCACTACTCCGCGAACATCATGCGCCTTGTGGTAATGGGTTCACAATCGCTGGATGAGTTGGAGGCCCTGACCAAGCCTTTGTTCAGTCAGGTACCTAATCGCAGCTATCAGCGCGAAGATATTGCGGCACCCTTATTTGTGCCTGGCCAGTTGCCGCTGTTGGTGCAATTGCAGCCGCTGGCGACGCGGCAGCAACTGGATATTTCCTTTCTGGTTCCCGAGTACCGCGATCAGTACCGGATCAATCCCAAGGCATACCTGACGAACCTGATTGGGCATGAGGGTGCGGGAAGTTTACTGTCGCAGTTGAAATCCGAGGGTCTGGCAGAAGGGCTGGGCGCGGGTGATGGTTTGGCGTGGGCCGGGGGCTCGCTGTTTAGCGTCAGTATCGCGCTGACAGAGAAAGGTGCGGCAGATCCTGACAGAGTGTTACAGCTGCTGTTTGCCTATGTCGACATGCTGCGTGATGAGGGCCCGCAGCAATGGCTCTATCAGGAGCAATCCCGCTTGGCGGCACTGAGCTTTCGCTTTCGTGAGCAGGCCAGTCCCATGGGATACGTTAGTGCGCTGGCCAGTGATATGCAGTATTACGCGCCTGAGGATATTCTGCGCGGCCCTTACATGATGGATCAGTACGACGACGCCGTGTTGGTGGAATTGCTGGAGCAGATCAGGCCTGGCAATGCCATCGTGACGCTGCAAACGCCCGACGTGAAGGGCGATAAGATATCCAATCACTATCAGGTCTCTTATGCGCAGCAGGCGTTGGATGTGAAGCGCATTACTGGCAGCAGTGATGACCCGGCTGTGCAAGCTATGCACCTTCCCGCACCGAACGAATTTATTGCGGAGGATGTATCCCTGGTGGATCTGCCGCAGTCGATGCCCGCTATTCCACAGATTGCGCTAACTGCCGACCGGCAGAAGATCTGGTTTATGCCGGATAACGAGTTCCGGGTCCCCAGAGGCATGACCTACATTAACTTCCGCTCGCCGGAGGTGGGCAGTAGTGCAGAGCAAACCGCACAGGTGGCACTCTACACTGCACTGCTGACCGACCAGGTCAACGAGTTCGCCTATCCGGCCCGTCTGGCCGGCATGAGTTTTGACTTCTACAAGCATGCTCAGGGTATCAGTTTGCGGGTGGGCGGCTATAACGATAAGCAGGTGCTGTTGTTGGAGCGCTTGTTTCAGAGCATTGTCGATCCGACCTTCAGCCAGCGGCGTTTTGATGACATCCGCAGCGATATGATCCGCAGCTTGCGCAATACGGTGGCGAAGCGTCCCAGCAGTCAGGTGATGGACGATTTGAACGAAGCCCTCATGTATGGAGAGTGGGGCGAGCAGGCGCTGATACCCGTTCTGGAGAAGACGACCATGAACGACCTGCGCGACTATATCCGTCGGTTCTGGCAAGGTGCTACGGCGGAGGTATTGATCTATGGCAACTACCCGGCGGACGAGGTTCAGCAATTGTCGGGTATGTTGGCAGGTATCGTCAGCAAAGCGCCGCCGCCGGCTCCATCAGAGCTTAAGGTGCTGCGACTGGCGCCTGGAGAGTCCTTGCTATATGCGGTAGATGTGCCCCATGACGACTCTGTGGTCGCCTGGTATTTGCAGGGTGCGGGTGATACCTGGCGCGACAGGGCGGCGACCGCACTGACCGCCCAGATTATGTCTTCCGGTTTTTTCCAGGAACTGCGCACCGAACAGCAATTGGGCTACGTAGTCGGTGCTTTCGATTATTCCAAGGCGGATGTTCCTGGCCTGGTGATGCTGGTGCAGTCGCCGGTTGCTGACGCCAACGCGGTTGCCACTGAAATGCAGGCGTTTATGGAGCGTGTGGAGCCGGCCCTGGATGAAGAGCAGTTTGAGCGCCACAAGGCGTCGCTGGTCAGCGACATTCTGCGCCCGGATAAAAACCTCAGCGAGCGCGCCGAATTCTACTGGCAGTCCATCGCCCGCAAACAGTGGAATTTTGACAGCAGTGAGTTGCTGGCGGATGCGGTCGAGGCGCTGACGCTAGAGAACTGGAAGGCCTACTATGAGAAGGTGTTCCTGCAGCAACGCCACTCGCTGCAGGTTGTGGCGCCAGGGAAGCCGGGGAGGCTGCCCAAAGGTGATGCCCGCGTGTACGACTCTGCGCAGGACATCAAGCGCGGTCATGCGACGTATACGATTCAATGACCGCAGTGGGGCATGTTTTAGAGGGGCGTACTCGCGACGAGTCCGCTCAGCGGTTGCGGTGCTGCACTGTTGAGTAATGAAAAGGCCGCTTAATTTATAGTTCCTATATGGAACTAGATAGATTTATGTAGATGCCTTCTGTAGTATCAGGGGCAATTAGCGCGGTGATTATGTCGTGTTTTACAGTCCCGGCAGCCCCTGGTTTGTTGGTTTTGGTGGCTTTTCCCCTTCGGACTGAATGCATTCTATTTTGGAATTCGATTTGATGCGTAATTCCCCCCACGGTTACTCGCAGGAGTTCGCCCCGGCATGAAGGAAGACACAAATCCCCTGGAGACTCGCGAATGGCTTGACGCGTTGGACAGTGTAGTGAAATACGAGGGTCCGGAGCGCGCGTCTTTCCTGCTGCTGGAATTGGCCAAACACGCTGTTAGTTCGCGGCTGCGCCTGCCGCCTGCTATTACCACGCCCTTTTCCAATACCATCGCACCCTCCGAAGAAAAAATGTTGCCGGGTGATGTGTTTATGGAGCGCCGGATTCGTTCGCTGGTGCGCTGGAATGCGCTGGCCATGGTGATGCGGGGAAATGATAATGACGAAGGACTGGGCGGACATATTTCCAGTTTCTCCTCCAGCGCTACTCTCTATGATATCGGTTTCAACCACTTTTTCCGCGGCACAGACAGCGGCCACCCGGGTGATCTGGTGTTCTATCAGGGACATAGCGCGCCAGGCATGTACGCGCGGTCTTTTTTGGAAGGGCGCCTCAACGAGTCACAGCTGGACAATTTCCGCCGCGAAGTGGATGGCGGCGGCTTGTCCTCCTACCCCCACCCTTGGCTGATGCCAGACTACTGGCAGTTTCCCACTGTATCCATGGGTTTGGGTCCAATACAGGCGATCTACCAGGCGCGTGTTATGAAGTACCAGCAAAACCGTGGCCTGCTGGATCATGGTGATCGCGAGGTCTGGTGTTTTCTCGGCGACGGTGAGTGTGATGAGCCAGAATCCCTCGGCGCGATTTCCCTGGCGGGTCGGGAGGGCATGGGCAACCTCAACTTTGTCATCAACTGTAACTTGCAGCGTCTGGACGGTCCGGTGCGCGGCAATGGCAAAATTATTCAGGAACTGGAAGGTATCTTCCGCGGTGCCGGCTGGAATGTGATCAAGGTGATCTGGGGTCGCAAGTGGGATCATCTGCTGGAAAAGGACAAAACCGGCCTGCTGCAAAAGCGTATGGATGAGGTGTGCGACGGCGAGTTACAGAACTACAAGTACAACGGCGGTGCCTATACACGTGAGCACTTTTTCGGCAAGTACCCGGAGCTGCTGGAGTTGGTCGCCGACCTCTCGGATGACGACATCATGTACCTCAATCGCGGCGGGCACGACCCCTATAAGGTCTATGCGGCGTATGCTGCTGCCGTCGATGAACACGAGCAGCCCACGGTCATTCTCGCCATGACGGTCAAGGGTTATGGTACCGGTGAGGCCGGAGAAGCCAACAACGAAACGCACTCGCTGAAAAAACTCGATATGGAGAGTCTCAAGGCTTTCCGCGATCGTTTTGATATCCCCATCAATGACAAGGAACTGGAGGGTGTTCCCTATTACCGTCCCCCGGCAGATAGCGCAGAGATGCGGTACATGCGCGAGCGACGCGAAGCATTGGGCGGCCCGATTCCCAAACGGCGTGCCGGGATGGTGCTGTTGGAGACACCGCCGCTAACCGCCTTCGACAAGCACCTGAAAAGCAGCGGTAAGCGCGAAGTGTCTACCACCATGGTGTTTGTGCGTATTCTCTCCAGCCTGGTGAAGGACGCGGATATCGGCCAGCGCGTGGTGCCGATTGTGCCTGATGAAGCACGCACCTTCGGTATGGAAGGTATGTTCCGCCAATTGGGTATCTACTCCTCGGTGGGCCAACGCTACACGCCGGTGGACGCTGGGCAGGTCATGTTTTACAAAGAGGATATCAAAGGTCAGATTCTCGAAGAGGGCATCAACGAGGCGGGCGCATTTTCGGCCTGGTTGGCGGCTGCGACATCCTACAGCACCAGTAACTTTCCCATGGTGCCGTTCTATATTTTTTACTCCATGTTCGGTTTTCAGCGCATCGGTGACCTGGCTTGGGCGGCGGGGGACAGTCAGGCGCGCGGTTTCCTCATAGGGGCCACTGCCGGTCGCACCACTCTCAACGGCGAGGGCCTACAGCATCAGGATGGCCATAGTCACCTGATGTCGGGCACCATCCCTAACTGCGTCAGCTACGACCCGGCCTATGCTTATGAACTGGCTGTGATCATCCAGGACGGCCTGCACCGCATGTTTCACAAGGGCGAAAACCGCTTCTACTACATCACCACGATGAACGAAAACTACCTCCAGCCGGAAATGCCGCAGGGTGTGGAAGAGGGCATCATTCGCGGTATGTACAAGATCAGGGCGTCCAGTGCCTCCTATGAGCTGCGCGCGCAGTTGCTCGGTGGCGGGGCGATACTGCGCGAGGTCGAAGCGGCTGCGGTCATCCTGGAAAAGGATTATCAGGTGGCAGCTGATGTGTGGAGCCTGACCAGCGTCAACGAACTGCAACGCGAGGGTAAGGCGGCGCAGCGTTGGAACCTGCTGCATCCAGAGGATGAGCCGCGCATTCCCTATGTGACGCAATTGCTGCGTGACTCCGATGGACCAGTGGTGGCAGCCACTGACTATGTAAAGTTATACGCTGACCAGATTCGCGAGTTCGTGCCGCGCAGCTATACAGTGCTCGGCACCGACGGTTTTGGGCGTTCGGATACGCGCAGCAAGCTGCGTACATTCTTCGAAGTGAGCCGCGAATATATTGTTATCGCTGCGCTGAAGGCGCTGGCTGATGAAGGGCGCATTGAGCATACACTGGTTACGACGGCGATCGGTGCGCTGGGTGTTGATCCGGATAAAGCCAATCCCCTGACGGTCTGATTGAAAAGGAAAAAAACGTGCCCGTAGAACAAGTCACAGTCCCCGATATCGGCGGTGCCGAAGGCGCTGAAGTGATTGAGCTTCTAGTAGCAGTGGGTGATCAGGTTGCACTGGATCAAAGCCTCATTGTGCTGGAATCAGACAAGGCCTCCATGGAAATTCCGTCTACCGTGGCCGGCACGGTTGTCGAGCTATTAGTAGCCGAGGGCGATCAGTTGGCCGAGGGTGCGGTAATTGCCAGTATCGAAGTCGCAGCGGCAACCGCGGATGAGCCGTCGCCATCGAGCGAGGCGCCCGCGGAGGATGATGCCGCCGCTGAGAAGGATAAGACGCCACCTGCGGATAAGGCACCCGCAGACCTTAAGCAGCCAGCAACAGTCAAAAAGCCAACTGCGGATGAAGCGTCGGTAGCAGACCAGGCACCGCAAGACTCGCCGCAATCCGGCGAACCTGACGCGCCATCCGTTACCCGCTCTGCCTCTGGAGTCGACGATGCACAAGCCGACTCCGCCCAGGTTTATGCCGGACCGGCGGTGCGTAAAATGGCTAGAGAGCTCGGTGTGCGCCTGGCGCAAGTGAGCGGCAGTGGCCCGCAAGGGCGTATCCTGAAGGAAGATTTGCAGAAATTTGTGCACACGTCGTTGAATGAGCCTGCAGGATCGGCGGCTGCCGGTGCCGCATTGCCCGCCGTGCCCGAGGTCGACTTTGGCAAATTCGGTGACGTCGAGGTTACACAGCGCAGCAAACTGGACAAACTCACTGCCGCCAATATGCATCGCAGCTGGCTGAATGTGCCGCATGTTACGCAGTTCGATGAAGCGGATATTACGGATCTGGAAGTGTTTCGTGCCACTCTTAAGCGCGAGTCCGAAAAGCGCGGAACTAAACTTTCGCCCTTGCCGTTTGTTATCAAGGCATGCGCCGTGGCGCTGCGCGACAATCCCAAAATCAACAGTTCGCTGGCCCAAGGCGGCGCAGACCTTGTGTATAAAAAATACATCCACATTGGCATGGCGGTGGATACCGACGCCGGGTTAATGGTGCCGGTGATTCGCGATGTCGACCGCAAAACTATCTGGGAACTGGCCGCCGAGATTGCCGAGCTGGCGGCGAAGGCGAGGGATCGCAAGTTGACTCCGGCTGAGATGCAGGGCGGCTGTTTCACTGTATCCAGTCTTGGCAATATCGGTGGAAACGGTTTTACGCCGATTGTGAACACCCCGGAAGTGGCAATTCTGGGCGTTTCAAAAGCGGCTATAAAGCCGGTGTGGAACGGTGTCGAGTTTGCGCCGAGAACATTGCTACCACTCGCATTGTCCTACGATCACCGGGTAGTGAACGGAGGCGATGGCGGCCGTTTTTTGACGCAACTGGTTAGCCTGCTCACTGATATTCGTCAGTTGAGTCTGTAAGTCTCACTGCCAGTTCCAGTGGCGGCGAATGGCGCCCCGTATCTGTTCGACATCAGTTGAATCATTAACTCCCGTGGGCCAAAGCTTGGGTTTATGGCCAGTCACTTCCGTTAAAGAAAGCGCAGGCAGTGCGCTCGCGCGCAGCGTGTGGATAAATTTCAGTGTGCGAAAACCGTCGAACCACTGATGAAAATGCCGCTGGAACTGTAAGTTTGATCGCGACTGCCGGTGGCAGTGCTCGAGAGCGGGTGTTATGCCCAATTGTTCCAGCGCGGCTTGCGCCTCTGTTGCCAGCGTATTGCTGAGCCCGGCGTCGCCCAGCAGTGTCGCTATAGCCTGCTGTGGCGCATCGGCTATTGCCGGTAAGCACGCCAGCAGAGCCGCCAGCACAGTGAAACACTGTGGGTGATAAAACAGTGTTGCCTCGGTAGTGTTTTCCGCTTCCATGATCGTCGCTACCGCGGGGCCAGTGCCGAACGGGACGCGAGACGAGTTGCGCGACTCCAGTTCGATACAAGCGCCTTGCAAGCGCGCGATGGGTCCAAGCTTTGCGAGTTTGTTCAGTAGATAGAAATCTTCTGCTGCAGCGCGCTTGGGAAAACCGTGTACATGCGCGTAGGCGCTGCTGCGAATCGCCAGGCAACTGCCGAGTGTGTGATACGCATAGGGTGAGCGTGCGTATTCCAGTCCCAATACATAATGATGCAGTCGCAATTCATACAGGGCGGTAGCAAAATTACACACTGTATCGGTGCCGTGAGTGTGCCGAAAAGGAAAGGTGGCCGCGACGGCATCAGTTACAGCGCCGTTGAGCTGCGCAAAATAATCTGCTGGTAATGTCGCATCAGCATCCATGCTGCAAAGCCACTGGCCGCTGATGCCGCCCGCGTCGATCCAGTGTAGTGCGAGATCGCAGCCCGTTTTGCGCGCAAGGCCTACGCCAAGTTTATGGGGGGTAGGCCCGTGCAGCATTTCCATATCGTGCAGGTAGAGGTCGGTGTGTGGATTCAAGCAATACACAGGCACGGCTGCGCGCAGTGCCGGTGACAAGGTTCCTTGTGTAAGAGCGCTGCGTAATGTGGCGTTGGCCTGCAGTTCGCTATCGGTGTCGGGCCGATTCAATACCAGAATGACCAGCGTTCTCGCATCAGCCTTACCCTCGCTGGCAGGCAACATCATCAGCCTGTTTAGCAGCTCCGGCGGCTCACGGTAGGCAGGCAGTACGAGTACCTGATGCCAATAAGGGTGAGCGAAAGTGTACTGCGGCAACCCGGCCTCAGAGTGCCTTTGCAGATAGCGGCGCAGTGCGAGGGCATCGCGCATCACAGCGCTGCTATCAGTGTGTAAGCAAGGCGCAACTTTCTAGCCAGTCCAGTTTAGTGAAGCGATCAATGTGTTGCTACCTTGTTCAGTGCAGTGCTGCACGTATTGGCAGGCGCTCGACCAACTCAGCCTCAATATCAAGCAGCTCATCCCAACGCTGCTCAACCATATCGGGCGCAAGATACTGCTTCGCCAGATTCAGGAACACCTCGAAATGGCGTTCCTCAGAACGGGCGATGGATTGGTAGAATTTTTTAAGAGGGCCCGCCTCCAGCGCGTTCGCCACCAGCGTAAATCGCTCCGCCCCACGCGCCTCAATAATGCTAGCCGTCAGCAGGCGATCCAGCAGATACTCTTCCTGGCCCTGGCGAATGGATTCACGGAAGGCCACCACATACGGGTCTTTATGGTCTGGCCCGGTCCTTAGACCGCGTTGGTGTATCCACTTTACCACCTCGCGGTAGTGGGTTAACTCTTCAATGGCCAAGTCGGCCATGGCCGTCACGAGTTCAGTCCGGTCGGGATAGTGAGAGAGCATGGAGACCGCCATGCCCGAGGCTTTTTTCTCAGCCGTTGCATGGTCCAGCAGAAAGTTGTCAAAGTTGGCCATCACTGCATCCGTCCAGGCAGAAGGCGTGTTGTAACGGAGCGGTGAGTTGTAACGGAGTGGTGAGCTGAGCATGAGGATAAATCAATTAGCGTGGCATAAGAGCGATCATTGAACTGTATGTGAACGGCGAACACAAGCAACCCTTCCCGCAGATAGTGGCGCAGTTTGAAGGTTGATTACTTCTATGGAATGCTGTCTCTGATGCTCTCTGCACGTGATACAGTGAAAGTTGGGCTATCACATTCCCTCGGTACCGTGCGAATGTGCGCAAACCGTATGCTAAACTTCTGTGTGTTTTCAGTGTCTGGCGGAGATTGCCAGTGCCGAAGTTGATCCATGTATCAGGACAGACTTGCCAATGATTATTAAACCACGCGTACGCGGATTTCTTTGCATTACTACGCATCCAGCGGGCTGCGATGCCAACGTCAAGCGACAGATCGACTATGTGCAAGGTCAGGGTAAAATCGACAACGGTGCCAAGCGCGTGCTGGTGATCGGCGCATCCACCGGGTACGGGTTGTCTTCGCGCATTACTGCTGCATTTGGCTGTGGTGCCGCTACATTGGGAATATTTTTTGAGAAGGAAGGTACCGACAAGAAACCAGGTACGGCCGGTTGGTACAACTCCGCCGCGTTTCATAGGTACGCCGAAGCAGACGGCCTCTATGCCAAGAGCATCAACGGTGACGCTTTCAGCGACGAGGTGAAGCAAAAGACCATCGACACCATCAAGGCCGACCTGGGGGAGGTTGATCTAGTCGTCTACAGCCTGGCCTCGCCACGTCGGCAACACCCGGTCACCGGCGTGGTGCACAATTCTACTCTCAAACCGATTGGCAGCGATGCCATGCAAAAAGGCGTGAATACAGATAAAGAGCAGGTGCAGGATTTTCATCTGGAGGAGGCTACGCAGGAAGAAATCGACAACACTGTGGCGGTGATGGGTGGAGAGGATTGGGAGATGTGGATAAACGCGCTGGATGAAGCGGGCGTGCTGGCCGAGGGCGTAAAGACCACCGCCTATACCTATATCGGTGAGAAACTGACGTGGGATATTTACTGGCACGGCACCATCGGTGCGGCCAAGAAAGATTTAGACAAACGTGTAATCGCCATCCGCGAGCGCCTGGCAGCAAAAGGTGGAGACGCCAGGGTGTCTGTGCTGAAGGCGGTCGTGACGCAGGCCAGTGCCGCCATTCCCGCCATGCCCATCTACCTGGCACTGCTGTTCAAGGTGATGAAGGAGCAGGGCATCCATGAGGGCTGCATTGAGCAGATCAACAGCCTGTTTCGCGATTCCCTTTATAACGCCGCGCCGCAGTTGGATGAGGAGGGGCGATTGCGCGCTGACCGCAAGGAATTGGACCCTGTCATTCAGGCCGCAGTGGCGACCTTGTGGGAGCAGATCAATACCGATAACTTGCATGAGTTATCTGACTTTGTCGGCTACAAGCGCGAGTTTCTGCAATTGTTTGGCTTCGAGGTAGACGGCGTTGACTACGACGCCGAAGTGGACCCCGACGTCAACATAGCGAACATGGTTTAGCCTTATGTTTGATCACGGAGTTCCATTTCGTCTCAACCCGCGCGTGCGCCGCCTGGTTGCTCCTAATCCGGGTGTGATGACCGGGCCGGGCACCAATACTTATTTGCTAGGTGATGACGAAGTCGCGGTGCTGGACCCTGGGCCGGCCATCCCCGCACATATCGATGCCATTCTGGCCGCCGGTGGTGATCGCATCCGCTGGATTGTCTGCACCCACACACACCCTGATCACTCGCCCGCCTGGCAGGCGGTGGCAGAGGCGACTGGCGCGCAGGTCATCGGTGCCTCGCCGCCGGACGACATGTTCCAGGACAATACGTTCAAGCCGACGCTGGAAGTGCAGCACGATCATGTGCTGGCGACGAAGGAATTCACCCTGCGCGCGGTCCATACCCCGGGCCATGTTGGCAACCATTACTGCTACTTCCTGGAGGAAGAGGGGATGTTGTTTGCTGGCGACCACATCATGAATGGTTCCACCGTGGTTATCATTCCGCCAAGCGGTGATATGACAGCGTATATCGAGTCACTGCAACTGCTGCTGAACTACCCGTTGAAATTTATCGCGCCCGGCCATGGTGATGTTATGCCCGAGCCCGCGGCCGCCGTGGATTGGCTGGTAAAGCACCGTTTGAAACGCGAGCAGAAGGTGGTCGACGGCTTGCGCAAAACAGGGCGCGCACCGCTGGATGAACTGGTGAAGGTGGTGTATGACGACGTGGATAGCAGCCTGCACAAGATGGCCAAGCTGTCGCTGTCTGCCCATTTGATCAAACTACAGCGTGAAGCGCGCGCGCAGATGCATCCCGCTGATGAAACCTGGGAAATCCTGTAGAGCTGATCCCGCACGATACCGCAAGACCGATACCTAAAGTCAGATACCTAAAGTCAGATACCTAAAGTCTGATACCTAAAGTCTGATAACTAAAGTTTGATACAACGACCCTTTAGATTAATGTCATAAACAATAAGATTGGAGAACAATTTTGATGAACGGTTTGATGATGAATCAGCAACTGACTATTTCGTCAATAGTGGAGCACGCAGAGCGTGTGAACGGCAGTGGCGAGATCGTTTCGGTTACTGCTGAAGATCCGCGCCATCGCTACACTTATCGCGAGGCGTTTGCCCGCGCCCGGCAGCTCGCTGATGCGATGTCTGCCTGGAACCTGGAGCAGGGCGACCGTATCGCCACGCTGGCGTGGAACGATTACCGGCATTTCGAAACTTACTATGGCTCGGCATGCAGCGGCTACGTCTGCCACACAATCAACCCTCGTCTTTTTCCCGACCAGTTGGTGTTCATTATCAACCACGCTGAGGACCGCTATGTCTTCGTCGACCCGAGCTTTATAAAGTTGGCCGAGGGGTTGGTGAATCAGTGCCCCACTGTGCGCGGGTGGGTCATTCTGACCAGCGAGGAACACATGCCCCAGACCAGTCTGCCGAATGCCATTTGTTATGAGACGCTGGTTGCCTCGGGCAGTGCGACATTCCAGTGGCCAGACTTGGATGAGAACGCCGCGTGTGCGCTGTGCTACACGTCCGGCACGACGGGTAATCCCAAGGGTGTGCTCTATTCGCATCGGTCTACCTTGCTGCACGCTTATGCCACCATGATGCCGGACGCTCTGGCAATCTCGCGCGCCGACGTAGTGATGCCCATTGTGCCGATGTTTCATGTGAATGCCTGGGGCAATCCTTACTCCTGCCCGATGGCCGGTGCCAAACTGGTGTTCCCTGGCAGCAAAATGGGAGATGGCGAAACCCTCAGTGCACTCATCAATGAAGAGGGCGTGACGCTGGCGGCGGGCGTACCTACAGTGTGGCTGGGGCTGCTTTCCCATCTCAAAGCTACCGGTCAGCGCGTGGATACGCTCAAGCAAATTGTGGTGGGAGGTGCAGCCTGCCCGCTGTCCATCATGGAAGATTTCGACAGTTACGGCGTGGAGTCCCGAGTGGGTTGGGGCATGACTGAGATGAGCCCGTTGGGTACGGCGAATGCGAGTTCGTCGCAACGCGCAAACTATAGCGAACAGGCTTTTGCGAAAATCCGTCTCAAAGGCGGCAGGCCGATTTTCGGCGTGGAGGTGAAAATTGTCGATGACGAAGGCCTGGAACTGCCCTGGGACGGCGTGGCCTTCGGCTCGCTGATGGTGCGTGGGCCGTGGATCTGCTCCAGCTATTTCAAGCTGGACGGTTCTGATGCGCACTCAAAAGATCCCGGTTGGTTCGAGACCGGCGACGTCGCCACCATAGATGCTGACGGTTACATGGCGATCACCGACCGCACCAAAGATATGATCAAGTCTGGCGGCGAATGGATTTCTTCCATCGAAGTGGAGAACGTCGCAACCGATCACCCCAAGGTAGCCGAGGCCGCAGTCATCGGCCACTACCACCCCAAGTGGAGCGAGCGGCCCCTGTTGATTGTGGTGCGCGGTCCGCAAGGGCAGGAGCTGACCGCTGAGCAAATGCTGGCCTGGTTTGACGGCAAGATCGCCAAATGGTGGACGCCGGAAGCCGTCGAGTTTGTCGAAGAGTTACCGCATACGGCCACCGGCAAGATACAGAAAGTAACGTTGAGGGAGATGTTCAAGGATTACGCGTTTCCCGGGTAGTGCGCCAGACCTGCAATAGCTCAGGCTTGATTGGGTCAGTCGCTGCCGACGGAAAGTAGCGCGCCTGCCAGTTTGGGGCTGTTGGTGTGTAGTTGTCGGAGCGCCCGTTTTTGACTTAAAAGGGGCTCTACACAGGCGATATTATGGAGAGTCTCAGGAATTTTTGCGCTTCGAGCTTTTTGCATCGCTCGCGTATTTTTTCGATTCAGCTGCGCCTGTCGGATAGCAAAAGAGCCAGAATTGTCGCCTGCGGGCCCTGCGGCAGATCCGCCTTCAGCAGGCCCTTTTTCATGCGGAACATGGCGTAAATCAGTCGAATCAAAGTCTTATCTCCCAATTTACTACGCAGTATATGGGGGGCGCCGCCGATTCTCCGCTTTTCTAACGATCGCTTCGAGGTGGCAAGAGACTCTTTCCGGGGGGTTCTCGCAGACTACTGGTTGCGGCTGCTTTCGAAAAATAAGACCCTGGCGAGCCCCACTATGGCGACATTTTTTCACGTTTCCGCTTGATTCCCTCGTCGATCATCGTTATCTGCTGTTCGGTCAGTTCGTTTTTGATCGCAATCAGCAGTCTGAAGTGCGCAAGTTTGAATTTCGATTCCAGTTCGAGAACTTGTTCAGCCTGTAACAGCGCATCCGCTATCTTGATGGGGTAGACGGCAAAAGATTGCCGCAATAACTGTTGATCGTTTTGCAGCGTCCACTGCAGTTCAGCTACTTCAGCCTGAAATGTTTGCACCGCTTTTAGTATGTCCGCACGCTGGTTATCAGTAATACCCAGTGCCTGCTGGCGTCGCATAATGATGTCAGGCGGATAAAGGCCCATCATCAGCGCTTCACGCTTGCCTCTGTCCCCTGTCGGCGCCTCGGTTTGCGCTGCAGCGACAACCGAGAAGCTGAGGACCAAAAATAGAGCCATCATGGGTTTCATCCTGAACTCCCTTCAATTTTAATGGGCGTAATCCAGTTGCGGATAGTTAACGAGGGCGGCGTCAGTTATGTCTACACCCACTGTGGTAATCATTGCCGGCATGGTGCCAGGCGACATCGACATCAGTTGGTCTGTTGCCATGATGTTTTCACTCATGATGCTCGCGTACAGGAGACTGGGATCCTGTGATGACTGGCCGGACACGAGTAAGCCAGTCACGATGACTGCAGCCAGTGCCGCAGCCGTCATCGGGATGATAGCGTAAGACTTACGCCGAACAATCAGCGGGCTTCGCGCTGCCAGCACTTGTGCGTCAAAGATCTCGGGTAGATGCCGGGCGTCTTGCTGTCGCATCATTGCGAAACGCCGGTTCAGCTCTTTATCTACCAAACTATTTGAGTCAAATTGACTAGTCATCGTTTTCTTCCAGACAAAGTAACACCGACAAGCGCTTTTTCCCTCGGTGATAATGAGTCCGCACCGACCCCACCGAGACGTCCAATGCTATTGCGGTATCTTCAAGGGTCAGTTCCGCGTAGAACAAGAGATGCAGCACTTCACGCTGTCTGGTGGGCAGTGTCATTAGGGCAACGTGAAGCTGTCGTGATGAATCATCTGCCTCCCATGCATCAGACACTATTTCTGAGGTGTCCGGAGTCTTATCACCGGCCAATGCAGCATCACTTGAAACTATTCGCAGGTTCAGTATTGAGCGCCTCTTGAGCGTTCTTTGCATATCGGCGGCAACCCGTTTTATCACCGAAAAGAACCAGGTTTTTGAAGTTGAATGGCCGGAATACCTGGCGCGTCCATCCAGCACCCGAAGATAGGCGTCCTGAAGCACTTCATCAGCGACATCACGCTGCCAGGCACAGCACGTAAGTGCCCAGCCAAAATTTGCGGCGTGATGGGCCTGCAGTTCCTCTATCACCGATTGCACCGGAGGATTCCTCTTCTGGTACGGAACCCAATAGTAACGGTCTGGTGCGGTAAATATACATACCGCTGTATCGCTAGCAGCTACCACACTAGATAAAGGTGAGCGGCGCGCCAGGGAAATTGGCCAATCCCGGAAGCGCCACCGCCAACTGATTGTCATCTAATCCAAACCAGCGGCCCAGTGGTGCAGCGAACTGTTCTACCGAAACAGAGGGAATAAGCCTGCCGTTGCCAGCGTCCTGCGCGTGCCCAAGCTGCGACACGGGGATATCGCCATAAATGTCACCGCCATTAACAGCGCCACCCACCACGAAGTGGTGTGAGCCCCAGCCATGATCTGAGCCGTCACCGTTTACCGTGAGCGTGCGACCAAAATCGGCAGCGGTAAAGGTAGTGACCTCGTTAGCGATACCCAGCTCTTGCGTTGCGGCGTAGAATGCTGCGACTGAATCACCTATGTCCTGTTGGAGTGCGGGTAATTCTGCAGCTTGTGCCGAGTGCGTATCAAAGCCACCGATGCCCACAAAAAAGACCTGACGCGATGCGCCAAGTGTACCGCGTACCGCCATAATTTCGGCGACTGCCCGCAATTGTGCGCCCAGCCCGCTCGCGGGGAAGGCTGTCGAAAGCGGCGACCCCGCCTGCAAAGCACTCGCAAGCGCATCGTTGGCGTCCAGTGACACTTGGCTTAGATTAATCAGGTCGCGCTCAAACAGGTTGCTGCGACTAGACCCCGCCGAAATGAAATGATCCCGCACGATCGAGCGCAACTCATTTCCGGCGGCATTAACCAGACGTATGGAGGGCACGCCATTGGCGCCTATCTCGTAGGGGGAGACAGAATCGCCAGTCAGAAATACCGAATTCCCTCCCACTGAGATCTGCGAAAAAACACCCTCTGCGTTGGCGTTACCCTGTGCAGCGGCGTCGCCGAATCGCCCGCCCCAGCCGAGCTGGGAACCTTCGGGTGCGAACGACATCCATGTTGATTGCTGGTCGTTGTGGGAGAACAGCCGTGCTGGCAGTGCTGTGCTGCCGCTTTCGGCGCTGATTCGGTTGGTCGGCTCAATGAGCGGTCCCACGTTACCAACAATAGCGGCTCTGCCTTGTTGAAACAGTTGGTGCATGCCGCTCAGTTGCGGCGGCAGTGCAAATTGCCGTGAGCCAAACTGCGCCGTTAATGGGTCGAGGGCGAGCAACGCGTCTCTGGTTCGAGTGGAGCCGCCGGGCTGCGCCGCATAAGAGGCCAGCAGCGACCCTCGAATCTGGGCGTAGTCGTCATAGGAGGTTTGGTCAAAGGGTAATACGGTATCGTGGCAATCCATCCCGCCAAACAAGAAAACACAAACCAGCGCCCGATAGCCTGAGTTATCGAATGCATGCGCATTGAGCCCGGCGAAGGTGCTCAGCAATGAGCCGCCCCCCATCATCATCAGCGGCATGGCCATGGTAGATTTTAGAAATCGTCTTCGATTCTGCATGTTTCTCATTCCCCGGTGTTCCTCAGCGGAGCACGATGTATTCCGGCGACGTCATTACCAGCACGCTGGCAAGTTGTGCTCTGAAGAGCAAATCCCCTTCATTTTCTGACCCTAACGACGTCAAGATTTCTGTAATTCGGGTGCGCGTTTCCGCCTGCAGTGTCCCATGTGTCAGCAATAGGTCGAGATTATCCAGCAGCATGTCGGTATCTGCTGCCAGTGCAACTTGCGCCGAGTAGTCCGGTACAAATGCGGCCGGCGGGCGATCGCCCTGCTGGGTAGACGTCCGCAGCGCAAAAGTTGTTATGAAATTGGGGTAACCGACGATACTGCCGGCGTTGGTGATTTGCAGTTCTGGCGCGGTAAGGCCGGCTGCGCCCGTTTCCGTGCCGGGTGCTAGATAGCCGGGGCGGTAGAAATTGAACACGGAGGGGGAACGATAAGGGTGCTGCCCGAGCAAGGCCGTGCTATTGGAGTTGTGCAATAGGGGTTCGTTACTGGCATCGGCGCTGTTGATCTCAAAAGCACGCGCCCAATGGGTAAAGCGCAACACCGGCTCCCGTAACTTGCCAAACTGTGGATTCTCTCGCGCTGCGATATCTCGCGCTTCTGAATCCAGCAGGATGGCGGCGATTACAGGCTGCAGGTCGCCCCGTTGATTACTGCCAATAAGGGTTCCCGAGGGTAGCAGATAAGAGCCGCTGTCGAACGCGGCAGCAACGCGCTGCACATAGGCTGGCGCAGGTGCGCTGGTAACAAAACGCTGTATCAGTTGACGCCCCACAAAGGGGCCCACATTGGGATGCGCAAAAATCCCATCCAGTGCTAAATCAACAGTTTGCGCACCCCCTGTGAATTCGGGAATACTGACATTCAGGAAGTTTTTTGCCGCCGCAGAATGAAACCGCTCAAAGACGCTAAGGGGCGTGTAATAGGCGGCCAGAGGCAGAAGGAGTCGCGGCGTTCTAAAGCCCGTTCCAGAATAGCTCAGGCCAGTGAATACTTTGGCCAACTCTGTAATATCTGAATTGTCATACAATTCAATGAGCGAGCCATCGGGATTTTTGACGGGCGTTCCATCCGGATTGAGCTCGACCAGGCCCAACGTAAATAGCTGCAGGATCTCGCGCGCATAGTTCTCGTCCGGCACACGGCCGGTGGCCGGGTCGGCCTTTTCATTTTTCAAATAGGTGAGGTAAATCGCCATCGCTGGCGAGTAGGTGACGTTCTGTAACAAGTCCCGGTAGTTACCAAAGGCGCCCTCGGTCAAAATATCCGCATAGTGCGCGATGGTCTGGGGTGTGCGAGCGAGCGTGCTTTCGGCAGACACCACCAGTATTTGTGATAGCGCAAACGCCATGCGCTGGCGCAATTGATCTTCGCCGTCTATGGCGTTTTTCCAGAAGGCATCAGAGGGTAGGAACAGGACCTCCGGGAGTGGTTGGCCGTTGGGCTGCAGAAAGTTGCCATCCTCGGGGAATCCGGCGAGCACTGTGTCCAGATAGAGGGAAGCGGGTTTCTGAAATTGATCTACTAGCCAGCCTTCAAGTCCCAGCGCCACCACTTCATTGATCGACGCTGTATCAGGCCCGAAACTTGCCTGGCTCAGAAAACGGGCGGCCTCGGCTCTGCTGGGGGGCGCAGCCGGAGGTGGCTCAGGAATAACAGGCGGCACCTCAGTGCTGACTGAAGCCCCGTCGCTGCCGCTCCCTCCTCCACCACAGGCGGATAGGAGCAGGATGAACGCTATTAAAAATAGTCGGTGAAATCCAGAGACACTGGCCATGGGCATGGTTCATTCCGCCTGTCGATTCCAAACTTAGTTGTTTGAGGCCGGTTCCTGTATGACAGGAAACGAAAACTAAGTCTGCACGGCTCACTGTGCCGAGATCGTCCGGAACCGTACCATAATGTCAGTTAATGCTGGTGGCCTACCGATATCGAGGCAGTTCCAACGCCCTGAGTTGCCGGGGTCTGCCGTGGCCAAGCATTCTTCCAGCTTTTAAGCCGGCACAGTTTTTTAGTGAACGATATTGTGATAGTTTTATCGCAAAACATTAGGGTCTATTTTCTGGGTACACGGCCAACACAGACCATAATAATTACTGAGTCATAATGAGCGATTTTTATATGAATTTACGAAGTATTGGTTTTTTTGTGCTCATTGTCCTGTCATTCACTGGTTGCTCGAATGGCTCTAATAACTCGAACGACTTCATCGAGTCACCACCGGTTCTGACTATCCTGGTGACGAATGATGACGGTATCGGAGCACCGGGTATTGATAGTGTGGTGAACCAGCTTATTATGCTGGAAAATGTTGATGTCAGAGTTGTGGCGCCAGCTGAAAATCAAAGCGGCTCGTCTGACAAAACCACCGAGGGAGAACTGGTCTGGGAAGATTCATCCACCGTCAGCGGTTACTCCGGTGTTGCTGTTTACGGGTTTCCTGCAGACGCAGTGAACGTCGCCCTTGAGCAGCTGAATATTGTTCCAGATCTGGTCGTGTCTGGCATTAATTCCGGGCAGAACGTCGGCCCATTGTCTGCAATCTCCGGTACCGTTGGGGCAGCCCGAACAGCTGCCCGTGCCGGCTTTCCGGCTGTTGCAGCCAGTGCTGGCTTGTTGGATAGCTCGGACTTCGATGCGGCCTCAGCTCTTGTGATTGCCTGGATTGAAGAGAGTCGAAGTGCACTGCTCAATAAGTCGGCCACTGCCGAAACGGTGACCAGTTTCAATGTGCCGGAATGCACAGCGGGCAGTATTCGGGAGCTGGTTGCGGTGCCCCTTGCCGATACTATACCTCAGGGCGTCAACATCTTTTTTTCTGACTGTTCAGTAGAACCCGATGGCGCCCCGACCAGCGACGTCGATGCCATCATCAAGGGCTTTGCTGCCGTCACCCAGGTGCCGCTGGAGTTTTAGTTAAAACGATCTATCGGCAGTCTGATCGCACGCAGAAGGGACGCTTCTGTCTTCGGCAGGAGGCTATCGACTTACAAGTGACGTTGAGACGCGCCAACATATCGGCGGCGCGAAGGCGCTAGGGCAGGACAACGTTGATAGCCCAGATCCCTGAGAGAACGATGCCTAAGGTGCTCATGGTGCCCAACGATGCGACAACCACTGAGCGCATCGGATCGTCCATCCACTGCTGGAAGCGGCTTGTTTCCGGTGCAGACGGTAAATGGGGAGTATGAGTCGACGGATCGTGGTGTGAATCCATGAGTAGAGCTCGCTCTGTTGTCGAATAGATCAGTAATTTGTGGCGATTATCTTAAACAGCTAAACAATGGGAACAATGCAGTTATGGTTGAGAAAATCATCGGGTAAACCGTATAGACGTAGGTACTTACTGGTCGCGCCCGAACTCCTGGCACCATTTTTTTGCGCAATGACGGATGCCCCGGTGCCGGCGGGGAATTCGCCGGCTATCTCGACAGTAGTAGAGAGGTGGTAGCGAAGCAGTAGACATGCCGCCATGCCTCGCCCGCGAGTATCGCAGCGCTGGCGTTCGTCAACCGGTATTTCTCATGCCCGCTGCGACCCCGGCTATTGTCACCATAATCGCTTGATCGATAACAGCATCCTGTTGTTTGCGGTTACGCTCCAGTAGTTCGGCCTGCAGGAAGTTCAGTGGGTCGGTATAGATGTTCCGCAGTTGGATCGATTCGCGTGGCCAGGACTGGTGTTGTAACAATTCTGATATGTCCAATAGTTCGAGAATCACCTCGATATCAGCGGCCAGCTGTATGCGCAACTGTTCGCCGATCTGTCGGTAATTTTCTGAGACCAGCTTTTGATCATAGTACGCGGATAAGCCGCTATCGGCTTTGGCAAAAACCATTTCGAGCATCGATAGCCGTGTGGCGAAAAATGGCCAGTGATTGCCCATCTCCTTAAGAGTATCTATTTTACCTGACTGCACCAGGTCGCCAAATGCTTGGCCTGCGCCCAGCCAGGCCGGGAGCATTAGACGATTTTGAGTCCAGGCGAAAATCCAGGGTATTGCGCGCAGAGAGGCGATCCCGCCACCGGATTTTCGTCTCGAAGGCCGTGAACCAAGGGGTAGTTTCGCCAGTTCCTGCTCAGGTGTTGCCTCGCGGAAATAGCTGACAAAATCGGGATTATCGCGCACATATGAGCGGTAGTAATGACACGAATGCGCAGACAAACTATCCATCACATCACGCCACTCTTGCTTTGGTACTGGCGGCTCTTGCAAATTCGCTTGCAGAATGGCGCTGGTGTAAAGCGCCAGCGTTTTAATAGCCATTGCTTTCAGGCCGAGTTTGGTCCTGATCATTTCACCCTGCTCGGTTACGCGCAAACCGTTCCGGAGCGACCCCGGCGGTTGTGATAACAACGCGGCGTGAGCGGGAGCACCCCCTCTGCCAATCGTGCCACCTCTGCCATGGAACAACGTGAGTTCAATATCAGATCGGCTGCAGCGCTGCACCAATGCCTCCTGCGCGCGGTACTGCGCCCATGAGGCCGCCAGCATGCCCGCATCTTTGGAGGAATCTGAATAGCCGATCATGATCATCATCCGCCCCTGCAAGTGCTCCAGATACTGCGGAATGGTCAGTAGCTGATCGACTACCTGCTCTGCGCGGTCCAGGTCATCAAGCGTTTCGAACAGCGGCACAACGGGCAGACGTGACCGCAAGCCGGACGCTTTCAGCAATAATTCGACCGCCAGCACATCCGAGGCTTGCCTCGCCATTGAAATAATGTAGCAACCCAGTGCTCCATGCGGTTGTCGCGCGGCCACCGCGCAGGTCTCGAGCACCTCCCTGACCTGATCGCTCGGTTGCCACTCCGCGGGTATCAGCGGGCGTTTATTCGCCAGCTCCCCGAGCAGGAATTCTCGTCTGCGTTGCTCGTCCCACTGCTGGTAGTCACCGAGTTCCAAATACTGTGTCAGCTCGGCCAGCGCTTCGGTATGGCGATCCGAATCCTGGCGAATATCGAGGCTCACCAGATTGACCCCAAAACATTTGATTCGCCGCAGCAAGTCAAGCAATTTGCCGTGGGCGATGCTCACCATGCCGCAATCCAGCAGCGACTGATAGCAGGCATAGGCCGGCTGCCAGAGTTCTTCTTCGTGCGTAATCAGAGTGCCGGCGGGTGGTACCTTGTGCTCGTTAATTTGCGCCGTTAAGGCGCTCACCGTAAGACGCAGTTTGTCCCGCAATTGCCTCAGTATTACGCGATACGGCTCGCGTGCGTTGCTGGCCCTGCGCATCAGGTCCTCATTGCACAATGTCATCGAAAGCTCCTCGACCAGCGCCTCAACATCCTTGAGGTACAGAGCTGCCGCCTGCCACCGACCCAGCAGCAGGACTTCTTCGGTCACGGTAGACGTCACATTCGGGTTGCCATCCCTGTCCCCGCCCATCCAGGATGAAAAACACACCGGCGCTGCGTCTTCGGGCAGATTGTTACCGGTTACCTCCAACAGAGTGTTATTCAGTCGACGAAGGAACTCTGGTATGGCGTCCCACAAAGAGTTCTCTACCACCGCAAAGCCCCATTTCGCCTCGTCGATTGGGGTGGGACGCTCATCGCGAAAGTCTTGTGTGTGCCAGATTTGTGCAATCAGCTCCCGCAGGCGCTTGTGAATCACACAGGTTTCCCGCTCTGTGAGGTCCTTAAGCTCCAGTTGGCTCAGGCAGGCGTCGATCTCTCCATGTTTATGAATTAGCGTGCGACGTGTAATCTCTGTGGGGTGAGCGGTAAGTACTAAATCAATCTTGAGATTGGCGATAGCCTGGCCAATATCTTCGATACTGTGGCCATCGGATTGTAGCTTTGCAAACACGCCCGCAAGCGACTCGGTCGCCGAGTTCACCTCGTCCATTTCGCGAGAAATAGCGTGGTGCTGATCGGCGATATTGGCGAGGTTCAGGAACTGGCTAAATGCTCTGGCTACGGGGAGCAGCTCGTCTCTTTCCAGGCCCAGCAACAGCGCCATCAGGCGATTTTTGTCATCGCCGTCACCCGCGCGTGCGGATTTGGACAGCGTGCGTATTTGCTCGATTTTGTCGAGAAATTCGGGGCCCGCAGCTTCGCTCATGGTCTCACCCAGAACGCGCCCAAGCATACTGACATTGTGTGTTAGAGAAGAATACGGGTGGTCGTTCATGGCATCACCAATCAGTGGGTTCTCAGTCGTTTGCGAAGACGATTCGCGCTGTCGCTACTGTGCAGGCAAAGCAGGACAAGTTAAACCAATTTGTACTCGCTAGTTTGACGCTGGCGCGCCCCGGCGAAGGCGATCAGCTGTTTGAGGGTAACAAATATGAGCGAGGTTCGTGATGTAAGAGGTATGTGCGTTCGTTGTGACTGTATTTTCGGATAGGTACTTTCGCTATTCAGCAAAGCTTTTTGGCCGAGTGATATCGGCTGGCCAGATTAGATTAGATAGGAAACTACGGCTGTGGGTCTTTTTGTCCTATAGTTATTTCATTAGCCAATGTTGTGAAGAGTGATATCGCTTGGGACTCAATTTTAGATCATTTCCGGCACCAGGTTTGTCACCAGGCTTGGTTGCTGGAGGGCACATTCAACGAGCGTTAGTGCGCCTAAACGGCTAAATTTTTCGCTGAAGGCCAGGGAGTCAGTATGTCGTTCTACTCGCAGGACTGGGTGGCGAAGTTAGGCATCCACAGCAGTGCTGCCGGCGCAGCACTGGTACTCATGCTGTCACAGGGGATGCCCGCATCCGCCTCGACGCTGGTTGTGATCGACTATTCTTATGACGATCTCGATAGGCTGACAATGATGGGGCGGGCCGATGGGCCTTTAGTGGACTACACCTACGATGAGGTCAGCAATATTACGTCGCGGACTATTGCCAATAGCGCTGATTTTGACGGTGATCTGTTGGCGGACTTTGTTGACGATGACGACGACAATGACCAGATACCGGACTCGGTAGAGCTGAACAGCAATCTCGATCCGTTCAATGGCGATGATGCCGCACTGGATCTCGATGGTGATGGCATTAGCAATTTAGCGGAGTATCTGCTGGGCTCCGACATCAACCATAAACATGGCGATTTGAATGCCGACGCGCGGGTGGATGCGGGGGACGTGGTTCTTCTGCAGGCAATACTCTCCGATCTACTTGCTGCCGAGCCGGGTCAGCGGTTGCCGGGGCATGGTGACGTCAATCTCAACGGTAGGCTGGACGTCGGTGACCTGGTCATTATCGAGCGCATTTATCAAGGATTTTAAAAACGTGAAATTGACAAGGATGTCATCATGCTACGAAACCTGCGAACGGCGGCACACTCCGTTTTCTTTGTGATTATGGGATTGTCTTTACTACTCGCCGGCAGCGCCACAGCGCAGGCTGTGTCTGACTCGCCAGTGCAGCAAGTAAAAGCATCTATTGGCTCAAGGATGCCAGATAGATCCGGTTGGTATGCAGGAACATTGGAGCGCGTTTCACCCGAGCAGTCGCGACAGGCGCTGGAGAGTCGATCTATGCCTCCCCCATCCAGGATGTCCCCCGGGGATGTGCTCTCTCAATTGGCTGCTGCAACATCGTCAGAGTATTCGCAGCTGGCGGAGGCGCTGGAGAATGATCCGCGCCGTATCTACCAGTACGTTCGTAATAACGTCGAATATGTACCCTATTTTGGTTCCCTTAAAGGTGCCTACCTGACGCTGCAAGAGCGCAGCGGCAATGATTTTGATCAATCGGCTTTACTGGTTGAGTTGTTACGGGCTGCAGGCTATGAGGCACAGTATGTATTCGGTATTGCCGCAGTGCCAATCAATGATGCTGTGCAGATCAAACAACTGGCTGATTGGTTAGGTGTTGCAGAGGATGTGCAGATCATTGCGGATATGTTGGCAAATGGTGGCGTACCCGTTGTTCTTGATGGAAACATTCTGCGATTCAGTCGCATCTGGGTTGAAGTCGTTGTTGACAGTAGTCCCGTGTCGCTTGACCCGGCGTTCAAATTGTCCAGTAAGTTTGCAACGATTGACCTCGATGCAGCGATGGGCTACCTGGAAACCGGTTTACTGTCCTCGTCCGGTGGCGCAGTGACACCAAACTCCATCGATGGAATGAGTGATTCCGGGATTGATAGCTACTTGACAGGTCTTTCGACAACGCTTGTGTCCTATCTTGGGGAGCATCACCCCAACGCTTCAGTCGAGGAAGTACTCGGCGGTTACAAAATCATTCAAGATCGCACCAATGTGTTGCCCAACGTGCTCCCACTGTCGGTAGCAGCGACTGACGTGTGGTCTACTATTCCTGACGGGTATGCGCATACGGTGCAGATAGAGCATGGCGGTATCGACATCACCAAGCGTATTCAGGATATCGCAGGCAGGAAAGTCAGCCTTCAGTTCTATTTAGGGGTGGCGCTTATTTTCATTGATGATCAAATTGAAATTCAAGAGCCGACGTTGCCGCTGCCTGGTGCCGACAATAAGCTCATCGTTTCGGTGAGGCACCCCTACCTTGCAGGTAATGGTTCGTTCGCTGATCAGATTGGCGTGGAGTACAACGTAAAGCGCAGCGGTAGTTATGTGCTGATATCAGGTTTCGGTGGCGAGAAGCATTCAACCCTGATCCAGGAACGTCAACGCCTATTGAGTCGTATGAGCATTGAGGGAAAGGGAGAGAATTCTCGTGAGCGTATTTCCGAGACGCTCAATATCATGGGGCTTTCCTGGATGCGGCAAACTCAACTCAATGCGGATATACAGTCTGCAATTGCGGGTGTTCGTATGATCCGACATCACCGATTCGGACTTATGGCTCAGGAAGAAGGCTATTACATTGATGTGAAGGCCCAGGCGGCGAGTATTCCCAAACGCAGTACGGCGGCGAAGTCAGGCTCATTTCTGTCAGACGGATTATTCAGTAGTGCCATGGAGCACAGTGTACTGGAACAGCTGCAAGGCATCTCTAATCCGGGAATGTCCACTATAAAAATCGTCACGTTGAACAACGCCATGCAAGGCAGGCTGTTCCTGCTCAATAGTGTAAATTTTGATCAACTGCAGTCCGAACTCAAGAATTATACCGGTGCTGAAATTCTCAAGTTTGAAGCTCTCGTTAAAATTTATGGCCAAACATTGGTTGTGCCTGAGTTCGGTACGATCGAATTGAACGATTGGGTTGGTAGCGGGCATATGGCTTATTTTTCATACGAGAATCAGCGTAGTCTGGGGATGATTATCTCTCCCAAGGCTGCGCCTGCCTTAAACGGCGGCTATGCTACGTTGGCACAACGCGCGTCGCCCAATGTCACCCAGAAAAAAACGACTGCTCTGAGAACACCGCAAAAAAATATTGGCCGCACACCCGTCAGTGACCCCGTTGATCTGCGCACCGGCGCATTCTTTTCAGATATTACTGATCTCTCTCTGGGCGGAGCCGGGGCGCGGGGACTGAGCTTCACGCGCAGCTACGACAGCCAACAAGCGTCTAGCGATACCGCGCTTATGGGCCGTGGATGGACCCATAACTACAATAGCTACATCTCAAGACACAGTGACGTTGGCATAGCATTGGGCGAGCAAACCCCGTTTGCTGCAGCGTCGTTTATCGTCGCCAATCATGTGGTCCGCAGTCTGATGGAGCCAGAGTATCCGCCCATACAGAACTGGGGGGTGAGTGCACTGGTAGCAAACTGGGCTATGGACCAGTTGCTGGACAGGACGACAACCGTCCAAGTCGGCACTCAAGCCTTGTCATATCAGGAGATGCCGGACGGTACCTACATATCGCCCCCGGGAGTCACTACTAAATTGGTGCGATACCCTCCCGGTGGGAATTTTCATGTGCTTCTGGAACGTTTTGGCGCGTTCACTTTTTTTGATGAAAATGACCAGGTTTTGCTGTACGAGGATGCCGATGGCAATCAATTGAACTTTGACTATAGTGATAGAAGGCTGACGACAGTAACTGATATGTATGGTCGCAATTTAACGTTGACCTATTCGGGCGACGACCTTAGCTCGGTGTCTGATTCGGCGGGGCGCACGGTTTACTACAACCAAAATGATGAGGGTAATCTCGCAATTGCAGTTGGTCTGGAGGTTACCTGGTGGCAGTTTTTCTATGACAGCCTGCAGCGGCTCGAAACCGTTGTGAACCCCTCTGGAGTCTCCATAGTTGATAACACCTATGATGATTTTGACCGTGTGATCGAGCAAAAGGCGCCTCGCGAAAGCGGATCAGGCGTCTACAAAATGCACTACGCGGGTCTGTTGTCTTCAGAAGAACAACCGGGCGCTGTCCGTACTCGCTACTACTATGATCTTAGTGGTCGTAATGTGGCAATCGAAAACGCCTTGGGAGACACAACCCGCGCTGTGTTCGATGGCCAGGGCCAGTTGATTCGGAGCCGCGACCCCTTAGGACGTGAGACGCTGCAGGTCTACGATGGCAATAACAACGTGAAAGAGCAGATCAGCGCGACTAACCAGAGAATTGCGTATCAATACGATGGTGAACATCGCCTGCGCGTTACTACCGATCAACTCGGGCACCAGAGCAGTATCGACTACGACATGGCGAATCACCCCACCCATGTTCGCGATGCATTGGGCAATGAAGTTGTCACTACGTATCGTGCAGATGGTCTGCCAGACACGATTAAAGACCCTCGAGCCACAGTCACTCAATTCACTTACGATAATTTGGGCTTTACTGATACAGCCAGAACCGGTGCTCATCCGGTTATCGATCAGGACTATAACGATCGGGGATTCCTCAGTCGTCTTACCGATCAGGGAGGTGCTGTAACCTCGTTCGTTTACGACGCCAGAGGGCTGGTCACGCAACGCACGGACCCTCTGGGTCGCAAAAACGCATGGGCCTACGATGTCGCGGGCCGCCTGACAAGCCACACGGACCGCAATGGTGACCTCTCTACGCTGGAGTACACCGACAGTGGAAAATTGGATGCAATCCACTACTCTGGTTCTTCGGTACAATTCGACTATGACATCCGGGACAATCTTTATCAGATAGTGGATCCTTCCGGCACGACCAGTAATAGCTTCGATGCGTTGAATCGCTTGACCGGGCATTCCGATCCCAATGGGTATCAAGTCACTTACCAGTACGATGCGGTGGGAAATCTCACCCAACTCACTTACCCGGGAAATAAAAGGCTCAGCTACAACTACGATTCACTGAATCGCCTGGTGAGCGTCTCCATTGACTGGTTGTCCAGAACTATGACGTATCAGTACGACGCAGCCAATCGTCTGACCGACATCAGCCATTTTAACGGCATGCATACCGGCATCACTCTTGATCAGGCAAATCGACTGACCGGGCTAGTGCATGAGGGTAGTGGCGTCCTGGCCAGTTACAGTTTTGCGCTGGACGAAAATGGCAACCGGATACAAGAGATTGCCCGTATGCCCATTCTGCCCGCCGGACTGATCAACGATGAAGTGACGCATAACTATAATCCGCAGCGCAACAGACTTCTATCGAGCAGCAGTGACAGTTTCACCTACGACAATGAAGGTCAGCAAACACAGAAGAGTAACGTGAATTACCAGTTCGACGCGATGCATCGCCTGACCCATCTGGGCGACAATCACAGTTTCAACTATGACGGTGTAGGCAACCGTATCGCGGCGACCCGTAATGGAGTAAGCACGCAGTATCTCCACGACGCCGCCGGCAATCTGATCGCCGAAGCGAATGAATCAGGCCAGATCACTCATTACTACATCTACGGCAAAGGCCTGGCGGCGATGGTGACTGCTGGCGGCGCGGTATACGTCTACCATTTTGATGGCACGGGGCACACCGTAGCGATGACAGACAGCGCCAGGGTGGCGGTGAACCGCTATGCCTATTCGCCCTACGGCGAGGTGCTCGGTGAGCAGGAAACAATCCCGCAACCTTTCAAGTATGCCGGTCAGGTGGGTATTTTCGCGGAAGCGGACAATATCTACTATATGCGCGCGCGCTATTACGATGCCAAGACAGGTAGGTTTATCAGTGAGGATCCGGCGGGGTTTGATGGGGGTATCAATCGCTATGCCTATGCCGGCGGTAATCCGGCGATCTATGTTGATCCTAACGGGCAGAGCCCGGTACTCATCGGCGCGATTATAGGTGGAGTGTCGGGAGGAATAAGCGCTTGCCTGGACGGTTGTGACTGGAAAGATGTAGCGATTGGTGTTGGTACTGGAGCAGTATCGGGCGCTATCTCGCCGCTGGCTGCTGCCCGGACGGTTGGCGCGGCCTTGTTTAAGGGAGCTGTGTTAAGTGGTGGCGCTAATGCAGTTGGACAGGGAATTGATATAGCTATAGATTCAAGCAAATCTGTTGCGCAAAATTTCAATTTGGGTTCGTTCGCCGGAGCCACATTGGGTGGCGCTTTTGCAGGTAAGCTCACTAAATCGCATCCGATTTCGTTTGGTGGCCAATTTTCTTCTGGCCTGGCGACCTTTGGTCAAACCAATACGGCATCACTTGTGGGTGGGGCAATCGTTAGTGGTTCACCCGCCGGCGCTCAAGGCGGAGCGGGGAAATGACGTGGATCGATACATCTTATGTGAAGTACTGGGCTTGGCTCTTTCTACCCGGACACTTCATTTTCTATTGCTGGATATACGTTGGCGTCTTATTATCGCTTTCGTTGGGAAACATCGAAGTCAGTTTAGAGCGGCAGTGGGGGCTTTTTTTTGCTGGTTGTTTTGTAACTCTTGGAGGACTCTGGTTCCTCCTGGGCACCTACCACGTAATGTGGATAGATATCAAAAAGCACTTTATCCCCTGTCGACTATCATTAGTCGGTAACCAAGTGGCAGTCAAAGGCCTGTACCTCAAAACGGATACCTTCACCCGAGAAATGATCAAGAGCCTCACGCATTTTGAGGTCTACACACACTGGTATAAGCGTGTGCATACGCTTTTTCTGCCGAATATCGAACACTACAAGCTGTCACTGACCGATGGGCGGTCTTATCACTTCCACGGCAGCAGCACTGACGTAAGAGCAATGCTGGTCCAGCTGACAGGCATCACGAGTATTCCATTGGCAGACGAGTAGAGACGCTAGTCTATCCCTGAGGCTTCGGCATATTCCGCACATGCAAATCCAGTTGCGGAAATGCAATCTCGATACTGTGCTCGGTAAAAAGCTGATTGATTCGTATATTGAGTCCGTTCTGCGATTCTAGGCGATCGACCAGAGAGGCCACGAACACCCTGAGTTCGAAATCCAGTGAACTCGTGCCGAAAGCCAAAAACCAGCAGGTTGGTGCTGGCTCTGCGACTACCCTTGGATCTTCAGTCGCCGCCTGCAGCAGCAACTCACGCACCTTGATAGGGTCGCTGCCATAGGCCACGCCCACCTGAACAATCACTCGGGTAGTGGTGTCGCTCAGGCCCCAGTTGGTGAGATGACCGGTGATGAACGTTTTGTTCGGCATCACGATTTCTTTGTTATCGAAATCGAGTATGGTTGTCGCGCGTGTGCGAATGCGTGTTACGCGGCCTGTCATATCACCCACGGTAATAACGTCGCCTACTCTGAAGGGTCGTTCAAACAACAAAATAATGCCAGATACAAAGTTCGCGAAAATTTCCTGTAGTCCAAATCCCAAGCCCACAGTCAGTGCTGCTGCCATCCACTGCAATTGAGACCAGCGCATGCCGAGCAAACTAAAACCTATCAGGGTGCCGCCGATCACAATGGTGTAACGCAGCAAACTGCTGATAACATAGCGTGAAGCTGCATCGACACCGGCGCGGGACAAAAGACTGATCTCTACCAGTCCTGGCAAGTTGCGTGAACCAATTATCGTCGCCACGAGGGCGAAAACGCCCAGCAACACCGATGCCAGCGTGACCGGTAATCGGATGTTGTTGCCATCGGGGCCCGTGTCGCTGAGGTGCCACAGCGCAAACTCGTCGAGGCGATAGATGGCGGGAAGCACATCCAGCCATACCCACAACAGGCCTAAAGCCAGCAGACTTATGCGTAATCCGCGCAATAGGCTCGTTGTTTGCGCGTCTACGTCCTGCACGGAGATATCATCTTCATGAATCGCAACACTGTCCGGCATGCTGTCGCCGATTTCCAGTGCGGCCGCCTGGCTTGCTCGAAGCTGTCGCAGCGCGAGGTTTTGTTTTCCCAACATAAACCAGCGCTCCAACATGCCAAGGGCAATGGTCACCGCCACGATCAGGCTGATGCTATCGAGAGCTGACTTAAGCAGTACACCAGAGGAGTAGATATAACCTGCCAGCGCTAATGCGGCAGTGGCCAACACCAGCAGCGGCAGAAGGCCGCGCAATGTCCAGCGCATTGCGGAAGTCTTTGCGGTCACCGCCCATACCCGTCCCTCCTTAAGCAGATACCACAGCACCCACGCCAATACGATGGCGCTCAGCACTACAGAGAGTCGCGCCTGTATGTCGATTGCGATATCTGAACGGCGCACAAAGGCGAGGGTGGTGATGAAATACAGGGGCAATACGATGAGCGAGCCTACCGACAGCGCCCTCAGCAGTGTTTCCCGCCGTTGCGCGCGCCACTCAAAATGCAGATCTGCAAGCCCGCCTTTGAGCAGGGACCATCTCAGCAACTGAGCGGCCAGCAGCGGGATTACCAAGGCCATGCAGGCCAGCCCAAGTGAGTCGCTGTAACGGCCGGGGTTTCCCAGTTGCTGCAAAAGAAAACCGATTGCTGCAATTGCAGCAGGGGCTGGCACTGCACCGATCAGCGTCCAGAGTAGCGTAATACCCGTTGGGCGATAGGTCTGTTGCCGCGACTTTTCGATCAATGTTGCCTGAGCCTGAATGCGCGAAGGTGCTTGCAATCGCAATACGACCAGCACCGAAAAAGTAAGCAGGCACGCGATCCAGAGTAAGGTGTTGTCCTTGAAGCTGCGTCCGCTGAGCTTCAGCGTGGTCGCGGAGCGCGAGGGCAAGGTAAGGTCGCGAAGCCCGTCGGGTATTCGCGCCAGCCATTGGGGGTCAACCACGCCGTGGCTGGGCAGCCACAGTAAGTGGCGATCAAGCAGGTTCTGCAATTCCTGGGTCGCTACCAACCGTTCCCGCAAAGCGGTCTCGCTGTGTTGCAGGGCGACGATGCGTCTTGTCAGGACCGGGTCGAGTAGATTGAGCAGCTCTGCACGTGTTTGCAGCAAAGGCGGTAACTGCTCGTCTGCGCCGACGTCGCTTTGTTCGTCATCCGCGCCTGCCTCACTGGCTTCGCGCAGTGTCCGAAGTGCTTTGGGAATGTCGGTGAGCTGTTGTTGTTGATCCTTAAGCGTTACGAGACGCAGGCGCATGTCTGCAAGATTGATTCGGGTGGTGTCCAGCTTTTGGCGCAGACGAGCGGGGGGTTCCAGTCGTCGACGTTCCGTCCACATCCACCGCCCCACAGCTTCGTTGGCACTGCCCAGTTCCAAGCGCGCCCTGCTATCGCGGAGTGCCTCTGTTACGTAATCACGTTCTTCTTCAATGCTTACCAGTGCTGCTCTATCGCGGGCCAGCAGCTCATGGTTCTCGGACAGTTGGTTGCCCAATGCGGAGTTCTCTGCTGCTGCCAGCAGCACTACCTGCGCACTTCCGACGAGTTCACTCTCAGCCTGCGCAAGTTCTTCGATGCGCGTTTGTAGCTCAGTGCGCCACAGATTACCAATACGTTCCTGCAGAATTTCTGTGCGGCGCTGGTCCAGGTTGATCCGTTGGCGCAATTCTCGCAACGTCAGCTCCAACTGCCGCTGACGCAGTGCCGCGCTGTCCTGTTCCATAACGCGCAGATCAAGTTCCGTTGTGGCGCGGCGCAACTCGCTGGCGTGACGCAGTTGTCGTGATTTGAATACGATGCGGCGCTCCTCGTCCTGAGCGGCGACCGGTGGCACCGACAGATCTTCGACACTCCTGCGCAGTGAGGCGATATCACTGGAAGCCTGCAACGGCCCGGACAAGGACAGGGTAAGCTCAACTTCTACCGAGTTTATCTGCGCTTGCAGCTCTGAGACCATGCGTCGCTGCTGTTCCAGCAATCGTTCCAGCGTTTCACCGTCGGCGTCCACTGGCAGGCGTTTGGACCAGGTCAGCAGTGCCTGCTCTCGATCAAACTCCAATGCCTTCTGCAGTTGCTCGATCCTTTTGGGTAGCCCGGCATTCTCGGCGCGCAGCTCATCGACTCGTTTGGCCAGTGTCGTCGCCTCGCGGTCCGCAGAGTCTGCGGCATCCACATTAGTCGTCGTCGCGTCTAGCGTGGCCGCGTCCAAACTGGACTGCGCTATATCAGCCCTCACAATATCGGTCTCTGTCGACGCGAGGGCGCAGTTCACCCACCCTGTGCCACTGCACACAAGAAAAAGCACCAGTATGTTGAACCGGTGTAACCGTCTCACGCGCTTGCTGTGCTGATGAAATGAACACACGTTCCTGAGACTGACTGATCGTTGGATTGCCACGGGCGATTCTCGATTGGCGAGGTAAAGGGGCGCGCAAGAACTCAATGCGTTATGACTAGCAGGCATTGAAACAGGACATCCTATCTTGAGCACAAGCATCTTGCAGGCGGTAGAGACGATATGAGCAGTATAATTCCTGAGCGAGCGCAGTGATAGCGTGGCAGACCTTACGATTTCGTCCGTCGATGATGCCTGTGCCAATGTCAAGAATGTGGCGCTTGGTGCGGCGCTTGGTGTGGCGCTTGAGCTCAAGTGCTCGAAACCTTGCCGTCAGCTCGATCTGGCTGTCATGCCCGCCCAGTCCCCGCAGGTCAATAAAGTCATTATTCGTAAATTACAGATAAATATTCTACGCATAATGGTTTTAATCGAGATCAAGACTGACTAATATAGCGGTCTAAAGCCATTCTAGCTGCGAGTACATCCCTCACAATGCCGGTATCACCTTATATAGCCCGCACCCTGCCGCAGGTAGTCGCCGAAGCGGCGGCTAACCATGGCCAACGGGTGGCTATCACAGACGGCGAAGTGCAGCTGACCTATACCGATTTGGATGCTATGCGCATACGATCGGCCCAGGCCTTTATTGCCGCCGGTTTGGAAAAAGGCGAGCGCGTAGCAATATGGGCACCCAATATCTACCAGTGGATTATCGCCGCTATTGGTGCGCAGAGTATTGGCGGCGTGCTGGTGCCACTCAATACTCGCTATAAGGGCGCAGAAGCAGCTTACATACTGCGCAGTAGCGGCGCGAAAATGCTGTTCACTGTGGGTGAGTTTCTCGGTGCTCGCTACCCCGAAATGCTGGCAGATCAGGAATTACCGGCGCTGCAACGTACAGTGACACTGACCGGCGCTGCGCCGAACTGCCAAACATGGAAGGCCTTCCTGGCGTCTGGAGAGGCTGTTTCCTCTGAAGAAGTCGAGCGCCGTGCGTCTGCGCTGACCCCCGATGATACGCTGGATATTTTGTTTACCTCCGGCACCACCGGCAATCCCAAAGGCGTGGTGACCTGCCACGGCCAGAATATCCGCACCTTCGAGACCTGGAGCGCAACCGTTGGCCTGCGCAGCGACGACAACTATCTTATTATCAACCCCTTCTTCCACTCTTTTGGCTACAAGGCCGGCTGGCTGGCCGCTATTATTAGTGGCGCGCATATCCTGCCGGTACTGAATTTTGATCTGGACTCGGTGCTGGCCCAGATCGCTCGAGACAATATTTCGATGATTCCAGGCCCGCCTGCGATTTACCAGTCGCTGTTGGCGCACCCGCGGCGCAGCGAGTACGACCTGTCGAGCCTGCGGCTTGCGGTCACCGGCGCCGCGCCGGTGCCGGTAGAACTGGTCCGGCAGATGCGCGAGGTGCTGGGATTTGAAGTGGTCGTCACGGCCTACGGCCTGACCGAGAGCTGTGGCGTGGTGTCAATCTGCCGCGCTGACGACAGCGCCGAGCGTATTTCCCATACTTCAGGCTGTGCGATGGACGATACCGAAATACAGTGTGTCGACAAAAAAGGGCAGCGTATCGCGCCGGACATCGCGGGAGAGATCTGGGTGCGTGGTTTCAATGTGATGCAGCACTACTTCAACAATCCCGAGGCAACAGCGGAGTCGCTGACCAGCGACGGATGGCTAAAGACGGGTGATGTTGGCATCATGGATAAAGACGGCTATGTCCGTATCACCGGGCGTATCAAAGAGATGTTCATCGTCGGTGGATTCAATTGCTATCCGGCAGAGATCGAGAACGTGCTCTGCGATATGCCCGGCATTGCCAGGGCCGCGGTCGTCGGTGTGCCCGACGAGCGCATGGGCGAGGTCGCACGAGCTTTTGTGGTCAGGGTTGCTGGCGATATTCAGCCAGATGAGTCCGAGGTGATTGCATGGGCGCGTACCCAGATGGCCAACTATAAGGCGCCGAGGTCTGTTGTTTTTCTGGACGAACTGCCAATGAACGCCGGCGGCAAGGTGGACAAGGTGGCACTTGCGAACCGGCCCCCCGCGCACTGACAATGAATAATCTGTCGACTCCTTCACGCGCCGCGCCCATCGACCTGGATGCTATCGATCAGGCGATTATCAGTCTGCTGCGACAGGATGGGCGTATGCCCTACAGGGCCATCGCGCGGGAACTGGATATTGCCGAAAACACGGTGCGGATGCGTGTGCGTCGGATGGAAGAGTCGGACACCATGAGAGTGGTGGCTGTGACCGATATTGAAGCGGCCGGCTACGGGATGTTGCTGGCGATTGGTGTGCAAGTGGAAGGCCGCTCGCCGGAAATAGTCGCGCGCGAGATGGCGGCTATTCCTGAAGTTTTTTCGGTCAATGTGGTGGTGGGCGCACAGGACATTGAGATCCTTGTGGTGGCTGCGGATCAGGCTGCACTGAATGAACTGATCTCGGATAAGCTGGGCGCCATCCCCGGCGTGCGTCGCCTGACGCCAGCGCTGGCGCTGGAGGTGATGAAGAATCAGCCTGACTGGGTGCCTTTCCATGCGGCGTAAGCTTGACCAGGCGGATCTTGCCATTGTTGAGCGCTTGTCGCGCGATGCTCGCGTCAGTAACCGTCAGATCGCCGAGCAACTGGGCGTGACAGAGGGCACCGTGCGCGCCAGAGTCAAGCGCATGGAGGAGGAGAAGCAGATTCGGATTACGGCGGTCACTAATATCGACCGTTTCAAGGATGCTGCCCTCGCCTATATCTGGATTGAGGTGGAGCGCAGCGGGCAGACAAGAGTAGTAGCAGCTCGGCTTGCCGAGATCACTGAGCTTGGGTTTGTTGGGGTGATGCTCGGACGCGCGGACATACTGGCCATTACCATGGTGCGCAACGCGGAACACCTGGCCGATTTTGTGCACCAGCGCATTAGCGCTGTCGAAGGTGTGCGCGGCACGCGCAGCACGCTCGGTGTAAATTTTGTGAAGCACGATTACCGCATGGCGCGTATCGTCAGTTAAAAAGGAAGGTACTCAATGAATAAGCAAATGACGGCGGCTCAGGCCGTTGCCCATCTTCAAGACGGGATGACCGTCGGTATCGGCGGCTGGGGCCCTAGGCGCAAGCCGATGGCATTGGTGCGCGAAATTCTGCGCTCGGACCTGAAGGACTTGACCATCGTGGCCTACGGCGGCGCAGACGTCGGCATGTTGTGCGCGGCTGGCAAGGTAAAAAAAGTCGTCTTCGCCTTTGTCTCGCTGGATTTTATACCGCTGGAGCCCTACTTTCGTCAGGCACGCCAGTCCGGCTCTATCGAGGTGATGGAGATCGATGAGGGCATGATGCTGTTGGGCTTGCGGGCAGCGAGTTGGGGCATTCCTTTTATCCCCACAGAAGTGGGGCTGGGTACTGACATTGTCAACAGAAACCCTGACATCAAGGTTATCGATAGCCCTTATGATGACAAGGAGTGGGTGGCCATGCCCGCCCTGAAGCTGGATGTGTCGCTGCTTCATGCCGACAGAGCAGACGTGCGCGGCGTATGCCAGATTGCAGGCCCCGATTTTTATATGGATGACTGGTTTGCGCGCGCCGCTGACAAAACGTTTGTGTCCTGCGACGAGTTGGTAGAGACCGAGTTCTTTCATGATCCCGCGCAGGCCAGGTTAGTGCACTGGGAGCGTTCCATGACTGCGGGCGTGATCCCCATCGCCGGTGGCGCTCACCCGTCATCGTGCAGCCCGCTTTACGGCTTCGATGTGCCGCACTTCAAAGTCTACGCCGGCTCTGCCAAAGAAGAGGCGGGTTTTCAGGGCTACTTGGATGCGTTCGTCGGCGCCTCGGAAGAGGAGTACCAGAAGAATGTGGGTGGCCTCGATGCTATTCGCGCTATTGAACTGCCCACTTACTGATCAGCCAAGGAGAAAAGAATCATGACAGCAGTAACTGATTACACCCTGGCCGAATTGTGTATCGTAGCGGCCAGCAAGTCGTTCGCCGACGCAGGCGAAGTACTGGGTACGGGCATCGGCGTTGTGCCGCGCCTAGCGGCGAGCCTCGCTATGAAAACCAGCAACCCGGACCTGATGATGACGGACTCGGAAGCATGGATGTTGAGCGAACCCAATCCGTTGGGTAAGCGCCCGGACGATTTCGTCCCCGCTACCGAGAGCTGGATGGGGTTCTCACGTATCTTCGACAATGTGTGGAGCGGCAGGCGCCACGCCATGCTCGGCCCGACCCAGATCGACAAGTACGGCCAGTCCAATACGTCTGCATTGGGCGGCACGTATGAGAAACCCAAAACCATGATGCTGGGCGCGCGTGGATTTCCCGGCAACTCTATTTCTCATCCCAACAGTTTTTTCATCCCGGATCACAACACGCGAGTGTTTATGGATGGCGAATGTGATTTCGTATCCTCTATTGGCTACAACCCTGCGCGTCTGCCCAAGGGGCATAGCCTTGATGATGTCGATATTCGCTTCGTGATCACTAACCTGTGCGTGATGGACTTTGGCGGCCCGGATCACCAGATCCGCCTGGTGTCCCTGCATCCCGGCGTTACCGCGGATGAGGTGCAAGAAAACACCGGCTATCCCGTGCATATGCCGGCGCAGGTGCCTACTACTGAGGCACCGACGCAGGAGCAGCTCGATGTCATCGCCGCACTGGATCCACACAACCAGCGCGCGCACCAGATCAAGGAAAATCCCCCGGGTGTCCGTTGCTAACACGAGGCTTGTTACATGCTTGAAACACGTTTGACCAAACTGCTGGGCTGCCAATACCCGATTGTGCAGACTGCGATGGGCTGGGTTTCGGACCCGAAGCTGGTCGCGGGTAGTTGCAATGCCGGTGCGTTTGGGTTTCTGGCCGGTGCGACGATTCCGGCCAATGAAATAGAGCGCGATATTCTGCGGGTGAAGGCGTTAACCGATAAGCCCTTCGGTGTGAACTTCCACATGTACCAGCCCAACGCCGCGCAGGTTGTCGATCTGGTCATTCGCCACGGTGTGCGTGCGGTGAGTTATTCACGCTCGCCCGGCCCCGAATTCATTAAGAAATTGAAGGATGCCGGCGTGGTGTGTATGCCGACGGTGGGCCTGCCCAAGCACGCGATCAAGGCCATTGAGCTCGGTGCCGATGCAGTGACTGTGCAGGGCGGAGAGGGTGGCGGGCATACCGGCGCCATTCCAACCACCTTGCTGATTCCGCAGGTTGTCGACGCGGTGGGCGCAAAGGTACCCGTGGTCGCTGCCGGTGGTTTCAAGGACGGGCGCGGTTTGCTAGCGGCGCTATCGTGGGGCGCCGACGGTATTGCAATGGGTACACGCTTCTTGATGACCGACGAGAGCCCGGTGCCGCGAGAAACGTTGCAGCGCTACATCGACTGCAAAAACCCCGGCGATATTATCGTGTCCAAAGCGATGGATGGTATGCCGCAGCGCATGATTATGAACGAGTTGCTGGCTGACTTGGAGAAGGCCAGCACGTTGCGCAAGCTGTTCATCGCCATGCGTAATGGTCTGGCCTTTCGTAAGTACACCGGCGCAACGGTCTTCAGCCTGTTGAAATCGGCCATTGCAATGAGTAAGGACGACGATATGACCTCCGCACAGGCGATTATGTCCGCTAACGCGCCAATGATCATCCAGAAAGCCATGGTGGACGGCGACCCCGCGCACGGTGTGTTGCCCTCCGGACAGGTCGCGGGTGTCATAGATGCCCTGCTGTCGTGTGATGCATTGGTGCGGTCGATAGTGATGGAGGCCGAGCAGCGTCTTCAACTCATGGCGCTACGCGTTTCAGAAAATTCCCAGGAGTAATGTATGTCCAAGCCTTTCACAACAACGATTGCAAACGGCATCGCCGAGATGATTCTCGATCGTCCCCCGGTCAACGCCTTCGACACCGCGGGTTGGTTTGCCATCGCCGCCGAGATTGATGCGTTAGGCGTGAATGATGAAGTGCGCGTCATTATTATCGGCGCTGTCGGCAAGGGATTTTGCGCGGGTGTGGATATCAAGGAACTGGCTGCGCACCCGAGCAAGATCGTGGAGGTGAACAAAGGCAATTATGAAACCTTTCGCGCTATGCATCGCAACCCCAAGCCGGTCATCATTGCGTTGCACAGTTTTGTGCTCGGTGGCGGCATCGGCATGGCCGGCGCGGCTGACATTATTCTCTGTTCTGACTGTGTGCGTTTTGGCGTCCCCGAGATCGACCGCGGTGCCATGGGCGGTGGCGCGCATCTACAGCGTATGTTCCCGGTGCAAAAAGTGCGCCACATGTATTTCACCGGCGACTTCATCGACGCACAGGAAGCCTACCGTCTTGGCGCTGTGGAAAAAGTCGTGCCGCTTGCCGAACTGCTGCCTGCCGCGCGTGAGATTGCAGCGAAGATTGCCGCTAAATCGCCGGCCATGGTTAAGCTGGCCAAGGAGGCCTTGACGGGTATCGAGGACGGCAACCTCGAAGACAAGTACCGCTGGGAACAGGGCTTCACATTAGAGGCCTATACCATGGGCGACTCGCAGGAATCTCGCGACGCCTTTGTGCAAAAGCGCGATGCAAAGTTTTAGGGACAACGAATAATGGATCTGGCATTTACTGAGCAACAAAACGCTTTCCGTGAGGAAGCGAGGACGTGGCTGGTGGCCAATGTGCCTGCGCAGCCGCTGCAAACGTTTGACACTGCCGAGGGCTTTCAACAGCACCGCGAGTGGGAGGCCACTCTCAATAAAGGGCGCTGGGGAATGGTCACCTGGCCGGAGGCGCTGGGCGGTCGGGCCTGCGACCTGATCGAGTGGCTGATTTTTGAAGAGGAGTATTACAAGGCGCGTGCGCCGCTGCGTGTGAACCAGAACGGTATATTTTTGCTGGGTCCTACGCTGATGGAATACGGCACCGAGGAGCAAAAAGCGCGCATCCTGCCGAAGATGGCAAACGGCGAGGAGGTCTGGTCGCAGGGCTGGTCTGAACCCAATGCCGGTTCCGATATGGCAGCGATCCGTTCAACCGCAACGCTCGAGGGCGACAACTACATTATCAATGGCCAGAAGACGTGGTCTACCCGCGCTGTTTGGGCCGACTGGTGTTTCTGTATGTTTCGCACAGACCCTGCGTCCGAGCGACATCGTGGCCTGACGTTTATTCTGGTGCCGCTGAATAGCCCCGGAATTACTGTGCGGCCAATTCCGCAGTTGGACGGCCTACCGGGTTTCGCTGAAATCTTTTTCGATAACGTTGCAGTGTCTGTCGACAACCGCCTCGGCGACGAGGGTGCGGGTTGGAGTGTCGCAATGGCAACCGCAGGCTTTGAGCGCGGGCTGATGCTGCGTTCGCCCGCGCGCTTTCAGGAAACGGCCCGCCGTCTGGTTGAGCTTTACACGCAAAACAGGCACAGCGCTGATCGGGATCCAGCCGTTAAGGATGCGGTGACCCGCGCTTATCTGGATGCAGAGAGTTATTGCCTCACCACCTACCAAACCGCATGCCGTCTTAACAAAGGCGGCAAGATCGGCGCGGAGTCCTCCACCAACAAGATTTTCTGGTCGGAACTGGACCAGAACATGCACGCTACTGCCATGAGCATACTCGGCGCGCGCGCAGAGCTGCTGCCACATGCGCCGGCTGCGCAGGGTGTGGGCACGTGGCTGGATGGTTGGTTGTTCGCTCAATCCGGCCCGATCTATGCCGGGACCAATGAGGTGCAGCGCAATATCATCGCCGAACGAATGCTGGGAATGCCGAGGTAGACCATGGATTTTACATTTACAGAAGATCAACTGTTATTTCAGGAATCAGTGCGAGATTTCCTGGCGAATGAAATAACACCCGAACGCATTCGCGCCAGCTGGAAAATTGAGAGTGGCCGCGACGCTGTGTTGTGGGGCCAACTTGCGGAGCTGGGTTTGACCGGCATGACTGTGCCTGAAGAGCACGGCGGACTGGGCATGAGTGAACTGGATTTCGTGCTGCTGGCGCAGGAGTGCGGTTACGTTGCGCTGCCGGAGCCGCTGGTGCATGTGGTGTTGGTCGCAGTGCCGATGCTGCAGGAGATCGGTGGCGACTTGGCGGCGCAGTGGCTGCCGAAGATCGCCGCCGGAGAGGCGCGAGTGGTCGTTGGATTGGAGCAGAATCTCGTGGTGGAGGATGCGCATATTGCAGATCTGCTGCTATTGCAGCGCGGCGACGCGGTGCTCGCTGCCACCCCGGATCAGGTGACACTGCAATACAACGAATCAATTGATCTGTCGCGCAAACTGTTTTCGGTTGAGGTGGCAAAGAGCGCGACGACTGTCGCCACGGGGGAGCAGGCTGCAAAATTAATTGCCAATGCGCTTGACCGCGGTGCACTGGGTGCAGCGGCACAGGCACTGGGGCTGGCTCAGCGGATGATCGACCTCACTGTGCAATACACCAGTGAGCGTCAACAGTTTGGTAAACCGATTGGCAGTTTCCAGGCGGTCAAGCACCAGATGGCGAACGTTGCTGTGGCGCTTGAATACGCCAAGGCACCAACGCATCGAGCGGCTTATGCCATCGCGGCGCAGCAGGAGATAGCCGCCCATGCTGTCTCGCACGCCAAGTTGATGGCCTGCGAGGCGGCCAATCTCGCTGCTAAAAACTGCCATCAGGCACACGGCGCTATGGGTTACACCTGGGAAATGGATTTGCATATCTTCATGAAGAAGTCCTGGGCTCTGGCGAACACGTGGGGTGATGCAGGCTTTCATAAAACGCGGGTGGCAGATCGTATCTTCGCGCCGGGCGCGGCACTGGGTGCCGGCGCTACTTTCGCTTAACGACAGAGGACAGGAACATGGCAGATGCCTATATAGTAGACGCAGTACGTTCACCTACTGGCCGCCGCAAGGGTGGTTTGGCAGCCGTGCACGCTGCCGATCTCGGCGCCCACGTGATCAAAACACTGGTCGATCGCAATACTATTCCCGACGATGAATACGACGATGTGATGTTTGGCTGCGTCGATGCCATTGGGCCGTTGGCCGGAGATATTGCCCGCACCTGTTGGCTCGCTGCGGGCTTATCTGATGCCGTACCGGGTACTACCATCGATCGTCAATGTGGGTCCTCGCAACAGGCGGTGCATTTTGCGGCGCAGGCGATCATGTCTGGCGTCAACGATGTGGTGATCGCGGGTGGCGTGCAGACAATGACGCAGATTCCAATTTCCTCGGCCATGATAGCGGCGCAGCCAATGGGCTTCAGCGATCCGTTTTCCGGCAGCCAGGGCTGGGTGGCGCGCTACGGTAGTACTCCGCCTTCGCAGTTTACCTCCGCCCAGATGATTGCCGACAAGTGGAACATTTCCCGCGTGCAGATGGAGGAGTTCGCTCTGCGGTCCCACACGTTGGCACTGGCAGCCATCAAGGAAGGGCGTTTTGACCTTGAGATCGCGCCATTGAACGGTGTGGATATGGACGAGACGCCGCGCAATACCTCAATGGATAAAATGGCCGAACTGCAACCGTTGGTAGAAGGTGGCACGATTACGGCCGCAGTCTCCAGCCAGACCTGTGATGCGGCCTCGGCGATGCTGATTGTCTCTGAAGCTGCGCTCAAGCGTTACAATCTGACACCGCGTGCGCGCATTGTGCACATGAGCGTGCGCGCCGCCGATCCGATCTGGATGCTCACTGCGCCGATTCCAGCGACACAATACGCGATGAAAAAATCGGGCATGAAACTGTCGGACATTGACCTGGTGGAAATCAACGAAGCCTTCGCGCCGGTGCCAATGGCATGGCTTATTGAAACAGGCTATCCGCTGGAGAAGACCAACGTCAATGGCGGCGCGATTGCCCTGGGCCACCCGCTGGGAGCGTCTGGCACCAAGTTGATGACAACGTTGCTGTATGAGTTGGAACGCAGTGGCGGCAAGTACGGCTTGCAGACCATGTGTGAGGGCGGTGGGCAGGCTAACGTGACGATTCTTGAGCGTTTGTAGGGTGCTGGTCGAAGGTACTTACACACGTTCAAAAGTGGTACTCAGGCGGTGAATTGAATGCCATAGGGTTGGCGCTGTGCGAGGCAGTACGCTGAGCCTAAGTTCCTATAGATGGGTTCACAGCGGATGGGTTCACAGCGTGCCCCCGCCTACTGTTATTCAATTTATCGCCGAATCTGATGCTTAAGTCAGTGTCATTGGGGTCCTGCTGGTGCGATGTCCCGGGCATGCTTCGGACAGATCCTGCGCCAGCGATGCAATACGTATTAATTATGAGGAAGTGAGACATGAGCGGAATTCTAAAAGACCGAGTAGCGATCATTACTGGCGCTGGCGGTGGATTGGGCGCAGCCCACGCACGGGTATTTGCAGCTGAAGGTTGTGCGGTCGTTGTTAACGACATCAATCAACAGGCTGCGCAGGCAGTGGTGGATGAGATTACCAAAGCCGGTGGCATCGCTGCGGTTAACAGCTCGGATATCACTCACTATGACGACAGCCTGAATGCCGTCAAGCAGGCCATCGAGAGTTTTGGCGATTTACATATTGTGCTGAATAACGCCGGTGTCAATCGCGACCGCATGTTCGCGTCCATGACGGAGCAGGAATGGGACACGATCATGGCTGTTCACTTGAAGGGGCATTTCTGCATTAGTTCGCATGCGGTGCACTACTGGCGTGGCCAGTCTAAGGAAGGCAAGGCGGTTGATGCCCGTATTATCAATACAACGTCTGGCGCGGGGCTGCAGGGTTCTATCGGGCAGTCAAATTATGCCGCCGCCAAGGCGGGCATCGCTGCCCTGACGCTGAACCAGGCAGCGGAACTGGCGCGCTACAACATCACAGCTAACGCGGTAGCACCCTCGGCACGCACCGGTATGACCAACGCAGTGCCGGAAATGGCTGCCCGCATGGCGAAGCCAGAAGACGGCAGTTTCGATCATTTTGCCCCTGAGAACGTCTCTAACTTGCTGGCCTGGTTAGGCAGCGTTGAAGCGGCGCGCGTTACCGGCAGAATATTCGAAGCCGAGGGCGGCCGTATTTGTATCTGCGATGGCTGGCGCACGACTGGGGGTGTGGACCGAGGTGCAGCCTGGGCACCGGCAGAAATTGGCACCGCTGTGGAGGAATTGCTGGCGCAGGAGTCTCCCGCGCAGAAGGTTTGGGGTACCTGAGGACAGCAAAATACAAACATGTAGTGGGGATAGAGCGGAGACGTTATGGAATTTGTGTTTACCCAAGAGCAGGAAATGATCCGTGAGACGGCGGCGTCGTTTCTTGCTGAAGTATCAGACAGCGCGGCCGTGCGCCGCGCGATGGCATCGGAACAGGGGTATGAAACTGCCCTATGGGACCGCATCTGCGGCGAAATGTACTGGCAGGCGATTCATGTTCCCGAGTCCTGTGGTGGCATGGGTCTGGGATATGTGGAGCTGGTTGCCATGATGGAGCAGATGGGGCGGCACCTGCTGTGTGCGCCCTTTTTCTCAACGGTTTGTCTGGCAGCCAATGCACTTCGTGTTGCCGGGAGCGAAGAGCAGCAGGCGCAATGGCTGGGACAGATTTGCGAGGGTAAGCTGACGGCAACATTGGCATTCAATGGTGGATCGAGCAGCTGGGATGCACAGGCGATCACGGCCACCTGGCGACGTGAGGCTGATGCTTACGTTCTTAACGGTGAGTACCGTTACGTCATTGACGGCCACACCGCCGATCTGCTGATTGTGGCGGCGCGAGCTGAAGGCACGGCGGGCGAGCAGGGAATCAGCCTGTTCCTGCTGAAGTCGGAGACGCCAGGGGTGAGCCGCCAGTGGTTGCCGACCATGGACCAGGCGCGTAAGCAGGCCGCGATCGAATTGACAGAGGTGCGCGTGAGCGCAGATGCCGTGATGGGCCTGCCAGAGCAAGGCTGGCCAGCACTCGCCAAGACTATTGATCTGGCCACCATCGCGCTGGCAGCGGAACAGGTGGGGGGCTGTCAGCAAATGTTGGATATGGCGGTGGCCTACACCAGCGAACGCGTGCAGTTCAATCGCACCATTGCCAGTTATCAGGCGATAAAGCATAAAGCGGCCGACATGATGTTGAAAACCGAAGTTGCGCGCTCTGCCATCTACTATGCGGCCTGTGTCGCGCACGAAGCGCTTGAAGGTGGCCCGCTGGCACTGGAGCTCAGTGAGGCGGCCAGTGTTGCCAAATCGTACTGCTCCGACGCCTATTTCGAGATTGCCGCTGATGCATTGCAGATGTTTGGCGGCGTGGGGTTTACGTGGGAGTACGACGTTCACTTATACCTGAAGCGCGCCAAATCGTCAGAACACCTGTTGGGGAATGGCGCATTGCACCGCGAGCGTCTGGCTCGCGTGCTGCTGGATTAGGGGGAATACCATGAAGTTGAGTTTTAGTCCTGAAGACGAACAATTCCGCGCCGAAGTGTCGAGTTGGTTGCAGGACAATCTGCAAGGTGACTTCGAAAAATTGCGCTACCGTGGCGGACCTGGCGACGAACACACCTTTCCCGAAGAGCGTAAGGTCTGGGAGCAGAAACTGGCCGAAGGCGGGTGGACCTGTGTCGGTTGGCCGAAGGAATACGGTGGCCGTGGTTGCTCTATAGAGCAACAGGTGATTTTTTTTGAAGAGTACGCTCGTACTGGGGCTCCGGGTCGTGTCGGGCATATCGGTGAGGGCCTGACAGGCCCCACGTTGATTGCGTTTGGTACGCAGGAGCAGAGAGAAAAGTACCTGCCGGGGATTGTGGCCGGCACCGAGCTTTGGTGCCAGGGTTATTCTGAGCCCAGCGCCGGCTCTGATCTGGCGAATGTGAAAACCAAGGCGCGTTTCGATGCAGCGCGCGGCAAATGGCTGATCAGCGGCCAGAAGGTGTGGACGTCGCTGGCGCATGAGTCAGATTATTGTTTTGTGATCGCGCGTACGGATCCAGAGTCTGTTGCGCACAAAGGCCTGGGTTTTTTCCTGATAGCCATGGACCAGCCCGGGATCGAAGTCAGGCCAATCGTACAGATTACTGGCACCTCGGAATTCAATGAAGTGTTCTTTGATGACGCCGAATGTGATGCCGGAGATATTGTTGGCGCTGCGGGTGATGGCTGGAAAGTGGCGATGGGCTTGCTTGGGTTTGAGCGAGGTGTCTCGACGCTGGGCCAGCAAATGCAGTTTCAGAATGAGCTCGACGAAGTGGTGCGCCAGGCGCGGAGCAATGGTGCCGCAAAAGACCCTGTTATCCGCCAGCGCATTGCCCGAGCCCACGCAGAATTGAAGATTATGCGCTACAACTCCATGCGTATTTTGTCCGGGCAAAGCGGCAGCGATGGCGCACTGCAGAAGGAGGCGCTGATCTACAAGTTGTTCTGGTCTACCTGGCATCGAAGCCTCGGCGAACTGGCAATGGATGTACTGGGTCCGGAATGCGAGATTCTTGAAAGCGGCCCTTATGAGTTGAGCCGTCTACAATCGATGTATCTTTTCGTGCGTGCCGACACCATCTATGGCGGCACTAATCAGATACAACGTAATATTATTGCCGAGCGTGGCCTCGGTATGCCCAGAGAACCCAAAGGTGCAGCCCAGTAGCTGCGCCACGAATAAGGAATACGCAATGAAATTGACAGCACCCGAATATGTCGCGGGTCATGGACTGATCAAGGGCAGGTCCGTTTTGGTGACGGCTGCTGCAGGCGCTGGCATAGGGTTTGCTGCTGCTACGAAGGCGGCGGAGGAGGGGGCCAGGGCAATCGTATTGAGTGATATACACGAGGGTCGCCTCGCCGCCGCCGTCGAAAAACTCAAGGCCGACAGCGGGCTGGCCACTGTTTACGGTAAAGTCGGTAACGTTGCTATCGAGGAAGATGTGCGCGCGCTGATCGATTTCGCCGAAGAGCAGATGAGCGGAGTGAATATCCTGATAAACAACGCCGGGCTGGGTACCTCGAAGCTCCTCATTGAGATGGAAGACGAAGAGTGGCACCGGGTGATCGACGTAACGCTTAACGGTACCATGCGCATGACGCGCTATATGATGAAAGTCATGAAAGCGCGTGGACAGGGCGGTGTGATAGTGAACAACGCCTCGGTGCTGGGTTGGCGGGCACAGAAGGAGCAGGCGCACTATGCCGCGGCTAAAGCGGGCGTGATGGCGTTGACCCGGTGCGCCGCGTTAGAGGCCGCCGAATTCGACGTGCGGATCAATGCCGTGGCGCCGTCCATTGTCCTGCACCCGATGCTGCGCAAGTCTGCCTCGGAAGAGCTGCTGGCAGAACTGGAATCGAAGGAAGCCTATGGGCGCGCCGCTGAGGCCTGGGAAGTCGCCAACGTCATGATGTTTTTGGCCTCGGATTATTCCAGCTACATGACCGGGGAGATTGTGCCCGTTTCCAGTCAGCGAGGCTGAGGCTGAGGCTGAGTGCGGGGCGAAGGCGTTGCTGGTGTGTCTGGATCTGTCCTGGCCTTATTATTCAATGAATTCACTGTGAGAGCATACCCATGAGAGAAGCAGTCATCGTATCCACAGCCAGAACCGGCTTGGCCAAATCCTTTCGCGGTGGCTTCAATGACACCGAAGCGCCCGCCATGGGTGGCCATGCGGTGCGCGCGGCGATAGAGCGCGCAGGCATCGACCCGGGCGAGGTGGAGGATTGTATTTTCGGCGCTGCCGCCCAGCAGGGCACCCAGGCGTACAATATTGGTCGATTGTGCGCGATAGCCGGAGGGCTGCCGGACACAGTGGCAGGCATGGCCATAGAGCGGCAGTGTTCATCCGGCCTTATGTCGATTGCCACTGCCGCAAAAAGTATTATGTGCAATGAGTATGATGTCGCAGTGGCCGGCGGTGTCGAGTCGATCTCGCTGGTGCAAACCAAGCACAAAAATGCCTATCGCAACGTATCACAAACAGTCATCGATATTGATCCGACCGCCTACATGCCGATGCTGGAGACGGCTGAGGTATTGTCTGGTCGTTATAATATCACTCGTGAGGATCAGGATATCTATTCGCTGCAAAGCCAGCAGCGCACGGCGGCGGCGCAGCAGGCAGGTCTGTTTGATCATGAGATCGTGCCAATGAATGCCACCATGACGGTATTCAACAAGGAGACAAAAGAATCCACGTATCAGGAGACGATAGTCGACAGGGACGACTGTAACCGCCCCTCTACGACGCTGGAATCTCTCTCCTCTCTGGAGCCGGTGTTTAAAGACGGTCAATGGGTTAAGGAGGGGCGTTTCATTACCGCAGGCAACTCCTCGCAGCTTTCTGATGGTGCCTCAGCCTGTGTTTTGATGGACAGCAAGCTGGCAGAGCAGAGGGGGCTGTCTGCGCTCGGTATTTACCGGGGTCTTGCTGTGGCAGGGTGCAAGTCTGATGAGATGGGCATTGGCCCTGTCTTTGCGGTACCCAAACTCCTGCAGCGACATGGTTTGAGCGTCGGCGACATTGATCTGTGGGAACTTAATGAGGCCTTTGCCTGCCAGGTGATTTATTGCCGCGATCAATTGGGTATCGATAACGACAAGCTGAATGTCAACGGCGGGTCGATTTCCATTGGACATCCCTTCGGTATGAGTGGGTCCCGCATGGTCGGTCACGTGCTGCTGGAAGGTAAGCGCCGAGGCGCAAAGTATGTGGTGGTGACTATGTGTATTGGCGGCGGCATGGGTGCAGCGGGTCTGTTTGAAGTCGCGTGATGGTCGATCAAGCCTACAGAGTTCTATGTGCCTTAGGCGCTCCGCTTGAAAGAAAGTCATGAACCATGGCTATGCGCTCTGTGAGTGGTAGTCTTCTCCTTCATCCGCGAATAGATTCGAGGCTACCTTTGCATCGAGACGTACTACATTGACTGCGGCCAAAACCGATTGGCGAGGTGCGGTCCTAAATCGGCGCATGCTGATTTGTGTTTTTACCGGGCTGGCGTCCGGTATGCCACTCTACGTGCTATTTCAGCTGGTGCCAGTCTGGCTCAGTGAGGGCGGTGTCTCCCTTACTGAGATCGGACTTTTTGCGCTGGTGGGAATTCCCTACACATGGAAATTCTTATGGGCACCCTTTATGGATCGCTGGGTGCCACCGTTTTTGGGAAGGCGCCGTGGCTGGATGATCATGACCCAGATCGCACTGCTTATCTCTATCGGTGCCTTTGGAATGTTTGATCCCTCACAGTCTACTTGGGCGATAGCCTGGCTCGCTGTTGCCGTTGCCTTCTTCAGCGCTAGCCAGGATGTCGTGCTGGATGCCTTCAGGCGGGAGATCCTACCGGATCAGGAGTTGGGCATGGGGAGTGCGATCCATGTTCAGGCTTATCGTGTCTCTAGCCTTGTGCCCGGATCGCTTTCGCTGATACTGGCCGATACCCTGCCATGGTCCAGCGTGTTCTGGATTACCGCGGCTTTTATGGCCGTCGGCGTGATCATGAGCCTGGTGGTATCGGAGTCTGAGGTTGAACTGCCCGCGGCTTCGGGCTTGCGCGAGGCATTGGTTGCGCCGTTTTCCGAGTATCTTGATCGCCGAGGCTGGTCAACATTGTTGCTGGTGCTGGGCTTCATGTTTCTCTACAAGATTGGCGATAATATGGCCACTGCGCTGTCTATGCCGTTCTACCTGGATATTGGATTCAGCAAGACAGAAATTGGTTTAGTGGCTAAGCATGCGGCCCTGTGGCCAGCCATTGTTGGTGGACTGCTGGGCGGCCTGGTGATGGTGCGGCTGGGTATCAATCGTGCGCTCTGGGTGTTTGGTGTGGTGCAGTTGGTGAGTATCCTCGGCTTCGCCGTCCTCGCCAGTGTCGGTGCCAAGCTGTGGTTACTGGCCGCGGTGATAGGGTTTGAGTACCTCGGTGTTGGTATGGGTACGGCAGCCTTTACGGCCTTTATCGCTCGCGAGACGAGCAGAATGTATGCGGCAACCCAGTTTGCCCTGTTCACCGCTTTGGCGGCCGTGCCCCGCACGCTGGCCAATGCCAGCACCGGGATGATCGTCGAGCAGATCGGATGGGTGGACTTTTTTCTGGTTTGCACTGTTCTGGCGATTCCAGGCATGGTGTTGCTGATATGGGTAGCCCCCTGGAATCAACGTCAGCCGACAGTGGATGCGGATCATTAGGATAAACCCACGCGAAAGTGTCGCAACTGTCTATTTTGGGGACCTCGTCACGCATGGAGGGGAATTCGCGGTTGCCTTGTTTGTTACAAATAGGGGAATATAGACCCAAGAGATGACCATAACCGGTATAAGTGTAGGGATTATGAATCAGTCCAGCCTATTACAGCTTATTGGGCGCATATAAGTGAGCGGGCAAGCGATAAACGAGCCAGTCAACAAGCTGCCAACCCGAGTTGTTGCCGTGCTTGGTATGCACCGCAGTGGTACCAGTTGCCTGACGGGGTCGCTGCAGCATGCTGGATTATTTTTGGGCGATTGTCATATCTGGAATAAGCACAACGAGAAGGGTAACAGGGAGAACCAGAAGTTCGTCGACTTGCACGATGCTATCCTGGCTGCAAATGGCGGCGCCTGGGATACGCCACCGGAGCGTGTAGTCTGGCAGGACGAGCACGTCGACTGGGGCATGGAACTGCTCGCTGCACACGCAGCAGAGGCGAATTTTGGATTCAAAGACCCGCGCGGCCTGCTGGTCATCGATGGCTGGAAAAATCTGTACCCAAAAATCGAGCTTATCGGTATCTATCGTCATCCGAACGCCGTAGCAAAATCGCTTGGAAAACGCAGCAACAAGACGCGCGAAGAGTCACTCAAATTGTGGCACGCCTACAACAGTATTCTGTACCGAGAGCATCAGGCCGATCCCTTCCCTATCCTCTGCTTCGATGATGATGAAGCGGTCTTGGACGAGAAAATTATCCGCGCCGCCGGACAGATGGGCCTGGCCTGCCAGCGCCCGGACGAAAAATTCTACACCTCGGAGTTGAGACACAATGATAGCGAGGGCGAAGAGGCGCTGCCGGAGCATATTGAGACGCTATATCGCAAGTTACAAGAAGCCGCGTTTTGAACGGTGCAGATTCAATGTTAAACCGATTAAAACGGCGTATTCGTAGCGGAAGCCGAGCGAGCAACGGCACTATTGTCAGCTTCGTGGTAATTGTCTACGACATGCCCGGACAGGCTGAAAATACTGTCAGGTCCTTGCTTCCCGATTACCAGCAGGATGTGTCGAGCGAAGATTACGAAGTACTTGTGGTTGAAAATCAATCTGGAAACACCATAGCGCCTCAATTTATCGATTCGTTGCCACCGAACTTCCACTATCACCTTCGGCAGGAAAGTCAGCCGACGCCTATCCATGCGATTAACTACGGTATTGAGCAGGCCCAGGGCGATAACATTTGTGTGATGATCGATGGCGCCCGTCTGGTAACCCCTGGGGTCATAAAAAACATCATCATGGGGCATCGCCTCGCCGCGCAAGCGATTGTGACTGTGCCAGGCTATCATTTGGGCTTCGAGCTACAGCAGAAGGCTGTCGGTAGCGGCTATAATGTCGAGCAGGAGCAGGCTTTGATGCGCTCGATAAACTGGCCTGAAGACGGTTACCGCCTTTTTGATATTTCTTGTTTTAGTGGATCCTGTGAGCCCGGCTTCTTCCTCCCGCATGGTGAGAGTAACTGCATCAGTATGCCTCGCGCGGTATGGCATGATTTGGGCGGCTATGAGGCGAAGTTTGATATGCGCGGCGGCGGTGTCGTAAATCTCGATATGTACAAACGGGCCTGTGAGTATCCAGGTGTTACCCATGTGCTCTTGCATGGAGAGGGCACTTTCCATCAGTTTCACGGGGGTGTGACAACTGGTGGAGAGGAGGCGGAAGTCAGGCAAAAATTTGTCTCTGCGATACTCGCCCAGTACCAGGTCATTCGGGGCAAAAAATTTGAAACCCCCAAGACAAACCCTGTTTACCTCGGCCAGTTGTCTGATCATGTGCAGCGGTTTCTCCAAATCTCTTCGAACAGAAAAATGCAAAGATTGAAGAGCTCCGCTGAAACGCAGGGTGCGTCGGCTTAACACTGGTATCAATTAAGAGGCTAATAAGAAACTATTATGGATAACATCTATTTTCCACCGTCACTGCAGCGGTTTGAACCCAAAAGGATGGTTTTCAGTACCTGGGTTGATCACCTGCCGTTCGCTTACGATCTCGTTGCCGCCATTCGTCCAAAGCTGCTGGTAGAGCTGGGCGTATACAACGGGCTTTCTTTTTTTACGTTTTGCCAATCGATGGTCGAGCATGATATCGACGGTGTTGCCTACGGAGTCGATTGCTGGGAAGGCGACGAGCACACCGATGCCTATGATGACTCCATCTATACCGAGTGTGCTGACCATGCGCGGGTGAACTATCGCGGCATCACGTATCTGCTACGTATGTTTTTTAATGAGGCTCTACGGCATTTCGAAGATGACTCAGTCGATTTGCTGCATATTGATGGCTTGCATACCTACGAGGCGATTAAGGAAGATTTCACCAATTGGTATCCCAAGGTGAAGCCTGGCGGCATTATTTTATTTCACGATGTCATGGCTAAAATCAAGGATTTCGGTGCGTGGAAGTACTTCGAGGAACTGGAAACTCAGTACGATGATGTCTTCAAATTTAATCATGGATTCGGCCTGGGTGTGATGAGAAAGCCCGGCGGTGATCCCAGCGAGGAGCCATTACTCAATTTACTCTTTTCCAAAAACGAAGAAACAGAAAAGCAATTGCGACAATTCTACGTGCATGCGGGTCTCTTTCTTGAATCGCGCCGCCAGGCGGGCTTTTGGCGGCAGGCTCGTGGTGGCGGTAAGAAAGGGGGGCAGGGCAAGGATAACGCTGTTGGGGAGAAGCCGGCAGAGGGGGGCGGCAGTCCGGGGGCCTAGCCTCTCAGGTTAGGCTGATCAGCGCGGCCAGTGTTAGGTGAAATGTATCGCTGTAGCCACCGGATCAGTGTCGATAGACAAGTGAATGCTGGTTTCCCCCAGTGCATTAGTAAGCTTTGGTGCGATGCAGAACTGCTGTGCAGGCAGTTTGAATGGTTCTGTTGGAGGGTGAATGTATGGCGGTTGACAGCGATGTGCATGGTGTAAAAGATAGTGCGATGAGCGCCAGCTACCAATTACTTGAGCAGGCAAATCGACTCGTTGATGAAGGTAATTATCGTTCGGCGATCACGCTTCTGGAGCGCGCAGGAACGCATGACAATAGGGAATTGGCGCAGCGATTGATCGATTTGCGGATAGAAAGCTATCCTAAATTGACGTGGCCAGAGCCGCACAGTAATTGGCCCCCGAAGCACGATAACCGGTTTGAGTCTGTTGATGGTTTTCCCGAAGTCACCGCGGCGGACCTGGAAATTGGCGCTTTGAAGGCCGGTATATTGGGGAAGGGCGGGCTCATTGTTCGTGGACTAATGGAGTCTCCGCTGATTGAGACCATGCGCGATAATATCGACCGAGTCTTGCAAGCCAGAATCGATCTTGCCACAGAAAACAAACCAGACGCTGCAGACAACCCATGGTACCGGCGATCGCCTTGCGTTCACGGCGGCCCGGTTCAGTTTCGCGGTGGCGTGCGCTATAGCAATATAGGTTCAGTGTGGAGTGCCGACAGCCCCCCCCTTACTTTCCAGCTCATGGACTACTATCAAAAAATTGGTTTGCCAGCATTACTGAACAGCTATTTTAGTGAGGACGCGGTTCTTTCCGTGCGCAAGTGGGTAGTCCGCTGCGCCGCGCCGAACAATGGCGCGTCATCAGGTTGGCATCAGGATGGTTACTTCCTGGGTGATGCTGCAGCCATTCGCACGGCCAATGTGTGGATCGCATTGACAGACTGCGGTGGCGATGCGGATGCCCCTGGCCTGGAGATCATAGGCGGAAGCGAAAGGAAGATTCACGAGACAGGTACTCGAGGTTCCCCATTTGATTGGACGGTAGGAGAGGAACTTGTTGCAGAAATCGCCCAGACTAACCCGGTGCAGTGCCCCAGGTTTAATGCGGGCGATGCACTTTTCTTTGACCACTTTAATCTGCACCGAACAGGTTTTGGCCTGAACCACACACAGAATCGTTACGCAATTGAAAGCTGGTTTTTTGCCGGCTCAACGGCTCCTCGCAAGCAGCAGCCGGTGGTGATTTAGTTTGGTAGCGCAACAGGATTTACGTTTGGTTGGTGCGCTGATGACCGATGATGTTGAAGCCACCGGACTAGTTTTTATTTTCAGGAATTTGTACCGGCCGGGCAGGCAGGTTATTAATGAGGTGCTTTGATGGCTTTTGAAAACACCGCTGCTGACGATCAGGAGGAACTTCGCCCCTATCGCCCACTGCTCGATGAAGTGCGGAGGATAATCGACGCGGGTGATTACGAAAGCGGCATCACCATGCTGCAGAAATTTGCCCGAAGCAGCGGCAGTGAAGCGCTCATGCGCCATCTCGTTGAGTTGCGGGTGGAAGGATTTTCAAAGATTGCAGAACATGTGACACTCGAGCCTATGTTTGAGGCCAGTGAATTGCTGGGCGATTCCGATGCTGTGCGCGCCCGCCTTGATAGAGACGGCTACTTGTTATTTCGCAATATTATTCCCGTCCAACTCTTGCAAGAACTCAGGGATCAAATAACACAGATACTCGCCCACCAAGGTTGGATAGAGGGTGGGTCAGAACGACTTTTAGCGAAGGCGATAGTTCGTCCATTGAGAGAGGGGCAGGGGCGATTTTTCAAAGTGCATGACCAGCTGATCAAGCTTGAGGCTCTCCATAGCCTCGCGCACGAAAGCAATCTGATGAATGTTATGCGTCAGGCGCTGGGGGATTCGGCTTTCCCCCATCCACTTAGTATTCTAAGACTGATTTTTCCGGACAGCCCAGAATTGGCAACACCGCCACATCAGGACTTTCCCAACAACCAGGGAACACCGAGGCTTACCGCCGCCTGGATGCCGCTGGGTGATTGCGCCATTGAAGACGGTTCGCTGGCGATGTTGGAAGGATCGCACAAGCATGGTGTGTTCCCCCTGAAGTTTCATTTGGGAGCGGGTAATCGGCGGGCCATTCTCAGTGAGGCGCTATCGTCCTGCCGCTGGGTAGGTGCGGATTTTAAGGCAGGGGATATTGTGCTCTTCACCGCCTTGACCGTTCATAAGGCGATGGAAAACTACAACCTTGAGCGCATGCGCTTGTCAGTCGATTTTCGTTATCAATTGGAAGGTGAGGCGCTCACTGAAGGTTGTCTGCATCCACACTTTAAGCGCGTCAGCTGGGAAGATATTTACCGTGACTGGAAGTCAGAAGAGCTAAAGTACTACTGGCGGAGCAAGCACTTCGAAGAAGTGCTATGGGACCCAACCCTGCACGAACTCCCCCCGGACCATGGCAACGAAGCCTGGGAGCAACAGCTCGCCTACAACATCGCGTTAACACGACGTAAGGATAGCAGGAAGCCTGCTAATCAGACCTGACATAGAATCTCAGGCCCTTTGATTGACTCAACTTGCCCCGTACACAGAAAATGAGCCACCCTATGACAGTCGTTCGCGATATCGCTCGATTCGAGCAGGAAAGTTGTAAGTTCAAACGCAGTCACGATCAAAAATCGCTCGCTGGAAAAAGCTGATAATCGTAAGGCATATTCCTAAAATCGCCGACGTATACCCGCTGTTCCAGATCATGGATTGCGTAATCGGGTAGGTCGCACTGGCGCAAACTTTGTGTCTTGTAGCCCCGTGGTTGCAGTACAATGCCAATTTACCCAGTGGATAGATTGGCGCTTTTATTCGTGTTTTCACGGCCCGACATTTTCGAATTGAGAAAGCTCGCGTGTCATGGCGTTTTGGTGCTGTGTCTATTGCTGATGCTCCCCATGAAAGGGCTAGCTGTTACCGAAGAGCTCAAGCTGCCAAACCTGGGTGAATCCAGCACCAGTATGTTTTCCTCGCAGTTCGAATATCAACTGGGCCGCGCTTGGCTGCGGGAGTTTCGCAGTAAAGTCCCTACTATCGATGACCCTTTGTTGTTTGATTATATCGAGAACCTGATCTACAGGTTGGTGATGCACAGCAAACTGGAGGACAGGCGCCTTGATCTGGTGATTGTCGACAACCCCACCCTTAACGCGTTTGCTGTGCCCGGTGGGGTGATTGGTATTCATAACGGCCTGCTCGTTTGGGCTGAGACAGAGGATGAGTTAGCAACCGTGCTAGCGCATGAGATCGCCCACTTGAGTCAGCGCCATTTCTCTCGCGGAGTAGAGTTTCAGCGCAAGCTGCAGCCCGTTGCACTCGGCGCCATGTTGGCCAGTCTGGTGTTGATGGCCACCGCTGGCGGGGATGCAGGCATGGCGGCTCTCGCGGCATCTCAAGCAGTGGCGCAGGATAGCGCCCTTCGTTATAGCCGTGGCAATGAGCAAGAGGCAGATCGAATTGGTATGCAAACTATCGTCGACGCCGGAATGGATCCGCAGGCTGCGCCGACGATGTTTGAGCGAATGCTATATGCAACACGCTTCTCTAAAGGAGAGCAAGTTCCTGAGTTCCTGCGTTCGCACCCTTTGTCTGAAAATCGCATAGCTGATACGCGAAATCGCGCTAGAAAGTATCCGGCGGTAATTCGAGAGCCAGACCTGGAGTATCAGCTGATGCGAGCCAGAGTCATCCTGGAGCTGACCGATATACCCGCCCAGGCAGTGGAGCGGTTTCAGGGCGAACTGGAAGGCACGCCAAGATCACGTGAAGCGGCAACTTACGGTTTGGTACTGGCGCTTACCGCCGCCGGACACGCTGACAAGGCGGCACTGGAACTGGATTCAATCTGGTCGACCAGCCCGAATCGATTGGTGTACGTGATAGCCGACGCCGAGATTGAAATGGCGCGCAACCGGCCAGAGCAGGCGGTGAAAAAACTCAAGCAGCGCTTGCAGGTTACCCCCGGCAATCATCCGCTAACGATGACTTATGCCGATGCGTTAATGAAGAATCAGCAGCCCCATATCGCCGAGGAAGTGCTCATTGCGCAAAGTAAGCGTAGACCCAATGACCCTGGGCTCTGGTACCTGCTGGCTGAAGTGCAGGGTTTGTCAGGCAATATTGTGGGCCTGCATCAGTCACGAGCGGAGTACTTCATCTTGAATGGCAGATTGGATGAAGCGCGAAAGCAGCTGAACTATGCCCTTAAGCTCGCAGGCCGTAACTTCCCCGTGTCCGCCAAAATCAATCAGCGGCTGGACGATGTGGCCAGAATGCAGGCGCAACTGGAAGAATTCTGAGCGTTACCGGCGGCAGTTTGGACAGGTAAAGTGTCAGGCGTTACCGGTCACCGAAACTTTGAGTGCTTGCGCAAAATCCAGCATGCGGCGCAGCGGCACCATGGCACGCTCCGCAATGGCGGGGTCGACAAAGATCTCATTGTCACTGCGCGAAAATACTCCAGCGAGTGTTTCCAAGTCGTTCATTGCCATCCACGGACATTGGGCGCAGCTGCGACAGGCCGCGCCATTGCCTGCTGTCGGGGCGATAATAAGCTCTTTGTCGGGGGCGTGTTGCTGCATTTTGTAAAAGATGCCCTGATCAGTCGCCACGATGAACTGCTTGTTGTCCATTTCAGTAGCAGCTCGAATGATCTGCGTCGTGGAGCCTACACGATCGGCCAGTGCCAGCACCGCTGCAGGAGATTCGGGATGAACCAGCACGGCGGCATCTGGATAGACACGCTTCAAATCCGCGATACCGCGCGCCTTGAACTCTTCATGCACGATGCAGGCGCCATCCCACATGAGGATGTCTGCCCCCGTCTGGTTTTTCACGTAGTTGCCCAAGTGCTGGTCGGGTGCCCAGATGATCTTCTTTCCCTCGTTCGCCAGATGCTCCACAACATCAAGCGCGATGCTTGAGGTTACTACCCAGTCAGCCCTCGCCTTTACGGCAGCTGAGGTATTGGCATACACCACTACCGTGCGATCCGGGTGCTGGTCGCAAAAAGCAGAAAATTCATCAATCGGGCAGCCCAGGTCTAGGGAGCAGGTCGCTTCCAGTGTGGGCATGAGGACGCGTTTGTCAGGTGTCAGTATCTTTGCGGTTTCGCCCATGAACTTGACGCCGGCCACAATCAGCGTCTTGGCGGGGTGGTCGTGACCGAATCGCGCCATCTCAAGGGAGTCAGAGATGCAACCGCCGGTTTCTTCTGCCAAGGCCTGAATGGCAGCAGAGGTGTAATAGTGAGCCACAATGACCGCATTTTCGCGCGCCAGCGTCAGCTTGATCTCGTCTTTAAGCGCCTGCTCTTGTGCAGGGCTCAACTTTTTTTGCTCAGCGCGATCAAGATGCGACTGCACCTGCTCACGGATGGCTTCCAGTTTGTCGGATGCTAGACTCATATACAGCGGAAGAGGAAAAAAACGAGGATACAGCCTACCACATAAGGATGTGCACAGACCGCAATATTCCCGTTTTCGGCCTATGACCCCGTCATCCGTCCTGCATCCAGTCTGGCCAGTCCTGGCTGATACTCGCGCTCCATTGTGGCACTCGGCGCTCTACATAGGCCATGCCGCCCTCTACAGCATCTTGTGTTGCCATCGTGTGGTTCAAGGCGCGGGTTTCCAGCTCAGCCAACTCATTGAGTCCCATGGCGAGCCCGCGCCACAGCAACTGTTTATGCAGGCCGACAGGCAAGGGTGCGCAGTTGATACTGATATCTCTAGCGATCTCCAGCGCTGTTTCCAGAACATCTTGTGCCGCTACACAGCGACCCGCCAAGCCCCAGGCCTGTGCCTCCTGACCGTTAAGTCGAGGGGCGCGTACCAGCAGTTCAAAGGCTCGCTCAAAACCGACCAGCCTAGGCAGCACGTACTCGATGGCAAAGTCGGCGACCACCCCGCGCCGCGATTGGAGGAATCCGTATTTTCCCTCATTGGCGAAGATGCGCATGTCTGCCTGAATCGCCAAGCCGAGTCCTGCGCCTATTGCGTGGCCGTTGCATGCCGCAATGACCGGTTTGCGTAGTTGCCATGCCTGCATACTTAAAGGGCAGGAATTAATCACCTCGTTGTGGGCGGCCCCATCGAATGTGTTCGCGCCGCCGCTCATATCCGCTCCGGCGCAAAATGCTTTTCCCGCGCCAGTGACGACCACCACGCGGATGTCATCATTCTCGTCACAGTGGCGATAGGCCGATCCCAATCCCTCGATGATCGCGTGGGACAGGGTGTTGAAGGACTCAGGCCGGTTTAGTGTTATGAGAGCGATACCGTCCATAATCTCAAATGTGAGTTCTTTGTTCATAAACATCCCGTTTGTTTGCGTCGCGGATAGCCTATCCCGTTTGATGGGGCTAGCAATAGCGTTCTCGGCCAGCTATCTCTGTCCCCCGCCAATGGGGAATTTCCGTCCCACCCGAGGAGTTTGATCAGCGTAAAAACCGTTTTGGTAATTTTAGGGAAAGATTTACTAGAATGTTAATCAGTTATTCCGTATAACTTTATGTTATATAAAGAATAAGCATGGTGTAGCTCACCTGCTGAGAAGGAGTAAGCTGATTGAAAAGTGTCTTGTTCGGACAGTGTAAATGGGTCCAGTAGCCAGGAAATGAGCGTGGAACAGCATACAGTACTGATTATTTCCGACCAAAAGACCGATCACCTTATTATTTCTGCCTCGTTGGAGCGGGCGCGGCCTGCACGGTTTCACCTCGCGTCGTCTGAGTCCATGGAGCGACCCCTGGAGGCGCTGCTGGATCCAATGATCGATGCGGTCATCATGGCGTATGGTCCGGAAACAGAATATCTCTTGCGTCTGGCCGCCAAAAACGAGGCCGCGGCGCCACTCATTGTGCTGCTGGACGAAGCGGACCAGGCAAGCTTCGGGCAGCTTAAGGAACTCGGTGCCCGAGACTATCTGATACGCGGTCAATTGCAGGATTCACTGGTGCACCGGATTCTGGATTACACCATCCAGTTGAAGCAGGCGCGGGAACAAATTCGCCAACTGTCCAATCGTGATGCGCTGACGGGTGCCCTCAACCGGGTGGGCTTTCGGGCCCATCTTGAGCGCGCCATGGGTCGTTCCGAACGTTACGGTTTCAAAACGGCCCTCCTGTATATCAATATCGATCAGTTTGCGAATATCAATGATCATTACGGTGAAGCCGATGGTGATGTCATGATCAAGTCCATATCGCGGCGCTTGATCAATAAGCTGCGCAGTACAGACAGCATTGCGCGTCTTGGTGGCGATGAGTTTGCGGTGGTACTTGAGGATGTGAGTTCTGCTACTGATGTGCAACTGATCGCCGAGAAAATGCTGAAGTCGATCTCTGCTCCTATGATCCTCAGCGAGCAGCAGGTCGCCGTGGAAGCCAGCATCGGTTCGGCGATGTACCCGGAAGATGGCGTGGAGTTTTCTGAGTTGGTGGAGCTCGCTCGAAGCGCCATGCAGCAAGCCAAAAGTATGGAGGGCGGCTGCTTTGTTCCCTACTCAGACAGACTGACATTCGATATTGCAGGCAATAGTTCTCTCGCTGCTGAACTGCGCACGGCGGTGCGTAAGAACCAGTTTGAACTGCATTATCAGCCGAGGATTGATCTGGCCACCGGTCATCTCGTGGGATTGGAAGCGCTGTTGCGTTGGAATCACCCGGAACGTGGGCTGGTGGCGCCAGGTGAGTTTATCGCTGCCTGCGAAGATATGGGGCTGATGAAAACCATTGGTTATCAAGTGATTCAACATGCATGCAGTGCTCAGGTTTGGCTGCGGGAACATAAACTGCAGAACGTGGACGTTGCGGTGAATATCTCGTTTTCCCAGATTCAGGACGACCGGTTTGTCGATATTGTTAAAGACATTATCACCCGCAGTGGCGCTAATCCGGTGCGCATTGAGTTCGAGTTGACCGAGTCAACAATCCTCAAAAGTCCCGGCGGTATCAAAGAGCGTATGGATGAGCTGCGAGAACTTGGGATTTCATTTTCACTGGACGATTTTGGTACTGGGTTTTCGCAGCTCTCACACCTCACCGAACTACCCATTTCGGCTCTCAAAATTGATGCCTGCTTTGTTCGAGATTTGCCGAATAACGAGCATCAGGAAGCTATTTGCACGATGATAATTGAGATGGGCCGCAGACTGGGTATGCTGGTGGTGGCGGAGGGCGCTGAAACCTATGAGCAGATCGAATTTCTGCGCGATCATCACTGCCATCAGGTGCAGGGGTTCTATTACAGCCCCGCGATTCCTTTGCAGGATCTACCGCGGTTTGTGCAGGATCAAGGGGCCAAGCGCCGCAACCAGTTACTATCCTGACTACGCTAGTTACGCTAATACGCCACTCTATTTCTGCCAGCCTTTTTTGCCTGATACAGTTTTTTGTCTGCTGCGGCCAGTACCGCTTCTGTGTCAGGCTCTTCGGCGCTTCTAGCGGCGATACCGATACTGACCGTCACCGAGACCTGGTCGCTGCCCAGGCGTGTGGCCCCGCGTTTTCTGGAGCCGTCTTTTTTGCGTTGAGGGCGCAGGCCATGATCGCGGATAGACATTATATAATTGGCGATTTCTTCCCTTATCCGCTCCAGGGGCTCGACCGTTTCGTCGACGTTTCTACGCGGAAATACAATACAAAATTCTTCACCGCCATAACGGTAAGCAGTGCCTCCGCCGTGCACATCGTGAATACGGGAGGCAACAAGTTTGAGAACCTCATCGCCGACATCATGCCCGTATGTATCGTTGAATTTCTTGAAATGATCGACGTCCAACATGGCTAATGTGAAGTTGCTGCCTAGCATCGCTAACCGCTCGTTGAGGGCGCGTCGCCCCGGCAAACCAGTAAGTTCATCACGGTAAGCCATGGCGTGGGAGCTGCGCAACAGCCCCCATAAAAGACACAGCGCTGCGGCCGTGCACATGACAACTGAGATGTACTCCAAATGCAGCAGCGCAAGCACCAGGTACAACGAGAGAAAGGCACCCAGTAGAGCTGCTTCGACTTCTTCGTTGCGCATGCAAAGAAGCACCGTTCCCACCAGCGCAACCAGCGCGACCAGCAGGGTGGCTCCGACGGAAAGCATATAACTGTCGTCGGCTCGAGGTGCATAGTAGCCATATGCCGCCTCATTGGCCGCAGGTAACCATGGGCCAAGCAGGACGCAGATTAGTGCTAGTAGCACAAAGGCGAGAAGAAAGACGAGTCCGTAAAGATTGCGAATGCCGCGCTCAGGTAGCAGTAGCAAATAGAAAGTGAGCGCAGGCAGGGCGATGCTCAGGCCGAGGTACACTCGCGACGCTTCAGCTTCTGCGAGACTACTCTGAAGATATCGCTGAACTGCCCAATAAAAAACGGCCACCGCTAATGAGGCCATCATCAACCTACTGCGGTTGAACTGGTACGCTATGACAATAGCGACGAGGCACAACAGATAGGCCAGATTCTCTACAATGACACGAGAATCATTGCCCAACAGATCCATATAAGCTCGGCCAATATATGCCGCGCAGATTAAGCCGACCGGCACTAAAATTCCTTTTATTGCTGCCGGATACAACTGCATAGCGCGTGTCTCGTCTCCTTGGAATCAATATACCGGGAGCAAGCCCAAACCGCTTGCCCATAAAGCCTCTTCGCACTAGTCGCGAGCCTACAGTAATGATAGCCTACAAACCCTAATAAAGGCATCAGCGCCTCCACCAAATGTCGAGTACAGATCCCATACGCCATCAAGCAAAGATTCTCGTTGTAGACGATGATCAAAACGTCCGCTTTTTAACACGGCAGTGTCTGGAAGCGGATGACATGATCGTTGTTGAAGCTGCCACTGGATTCGAAGCGATAGACGTTTTCGTGCGTGAAAGGCCGGACTTGGTATTTATGGATGTGGAGATGCCCGGGATGACGGGGCTTGAAGCATGCCAGCGCATCCGCGAGTTGCCGCAGGGCGAGACTATCCCGATTATGATTGTGACGGGGTCTGATGACCGGCATTCCATCGATAAGGGTTTTGAGGCTGGCGCAACACAGTATAGAACCAAGCCCGTGAACTGGTCATTGTTAGGGCGGGACGTTCAGTACATGCTGCGCGCCAGCAGCGCTTTCAATTCACTGAAGCGGCAAGAAGACAGGCTGCGCTACCTCGCATACTATGATCCGCTTACCAGCCTTCCCAATAGACGCAGTTTCAATGAGCAATTGAATCGGTTGCTAAAGCGCAGTCAACGCAAGAAGACGACTGCCGCCCTGTTGTTTATCGATCTGGATCATTTCAAGCGAATCAATGATTCCATCGGGCACGCCCGAGGCGACAGTCTGCTGGTGGAAATCGCCAAAAGGCTAACCATGGAACTGCGCGAGGAAGATGCCGTTAACTATTTTCCGCAGAACAGCGGTGAGGACGAAGAAGTCGGAGATGGTGCAACTGAGATCGCCAGGCTCGGCGGTGATGAGTTCACGGTGGTGTTATCCGATGTTTCTGATATTGCCGATATTGAGAAAGTTGCAAAGCGAATATTGAACAGCCTCTCGGAACCCATTGCTCTGCAGTCACACAATCCCGTCGTAACGCCGAGTATTGGTATCGCGCTTTATCCCCAGGATGGCAGTGATCCCGATACGCTTATCAGGAATGCGGATACGGCCATGTACGTTGCGAAGGCAGAGGGCCGGGCCTGTTATCGATTTTACAACGAAGAAATGAACGCTAGAGCGGTTGAGCAGCTCAAGATGGAGGAGGAGCTGCGCGAGGCCATGCGCAATAATGAACTGGAGCTGCGTTATCAGCCCCAGGTGGATGCAGAAACGGGCGCTGTCGTGAGTATGGAGGCGCTGGTGCGCTGGAAGCATCCCACGCGTGGGATGGTATCGCCACAAGAGTTCATACCCGTTGCAGAAAGCACCGGGCAGATCATTGAGTTGGGAGAGTGGGTGATGAACGAAGTTGCCCGCCATTGTCTATACTGGGATACCCTGGGCCTGAACACCTTCAGTGTCTGCGTTAACATCTCCCCGCTGCAGTTCAACCAGAACAATCTGCCGCAATGGGTGGCAGAGTTTCTTGAGAAATCCGGCTTGCCGCCATGGCGCCTGGAACTTGAGTTAACTGAAAGTGCCATCATGAATGATGCAGAGACCAATATTGCGAAACTGCGCGCACTGAAAGATCTGGGTGTGGATCTTGCCGTTGATGATTTCGGTACAGGTTATTCATCTTTGAGTTACCTCAAGCGATTTCCTATTAATACGCTAAAGATTGACCACAGTTTTGTCTCTGATCTTGATACCCCGGATGGCGCAGCGATCGTTGACGCTATTATGGCGCTGGCTAAGACGCTTCACCTGCGGGTAATCGCCGAAGGTATCGAGAACGAGCACCAATTGGCATACCTGGTAGACAAAGGTTGCGATTTACTGCAAGGATTTTTCTTCGCTCGTCCAATTTATCCAGAGGATGTGCCCAATATGCTGCAAGCAAATTTTGCCTCCCTAATTGAAGAAGCAACCGGTAGCTGACTCGGAAACGAAAATCTCCTTCATGAAAACTTGTGTTCAAGCGATTTGCTTCGGGCTCTGTTTTTTCAGTGGCCTTCCGTTGCTGGCTGACGAGGCAGAGGTACTGCAAGTTTTTTTGCAGGGTCCATCCAGTGGCCAGATGAGTGACCTGGTAGAGCAAGCTGGCGGAGCGGTCACGCATGATCTCCATATAATAAATGCAGTCGGTGCAAAGCTCACACGAGAACAGTTAGACGCCGTGCTCACCTCCCCGCTGGTAGCAAGGCATATCGATGACCTTTCACCTGTAGAGAGGCCTGAAGACAACCCTGACGAGGAAGGCAACTGCAGAGTCAGGGGTCACATCGAGCTCGATATGACAGCGCAAGGCATTTTGTGGCCGCTGTATAACAAAAAGCCTAAGCCTGCTTTTCTGCAGAGACTGGAACTGGAATGGCCGGTCACACGCGGGCCCATTGCGGCTATGGCCGTCGGTGACACCGTTGTTGACCCTGCGCTCTATAGCCACGCGACTGCAGGATCACTGACGCTGGAGTTTCCCGCCTCTGGGCGACCCGTGATAACCGACAGGGCTGACTTGAAAGTCAGTTTTCAGACGCCGGTATCACTGCGTTCAGTCGCCGCTCCCCGGCAACGTGATTTTACAATCAACGCTGAGTTTACCGACGATTGCAAAACGGATCTCGTGCCAGGTTACGACAACAATCATGGAGATTTTTATTACAATACAGTGGCAGGCATCGACGCCCTGCAACTCCAGGGTGTTACGGGTAAGGGGGTGACAGTGGCCGTCATCGACTCCGGGCTGTGGGAGCATGAAGCACTCGTCAAAGACACCTCCGGTGCGAAGCGCCTGGTCGCCAGATACGATGCTCTAACCGATACCGCTGGCAGGGAAGTGGTTGATGAGAGCGGGCATGGCACGCATATGACCAGCATCATCGCCAACAGTGACCGAACAATAAGGAATGGTATTCCGACGGGCACTTACAAAGGGGCTGCTCCCGATGTGGCCCTGGTGGCTGTCAAGGTGTTGGACGAGCAGGGTCTGGCGCATGTCCTGGAAATTGTCCGCGCTGTTCAGTGGGTCGTAGACAACCGGGAAAAGTATGATATTCGGGTCCTGAACCTGTCGTTTTCCCAGCGGCCCAGATGGCCCTATTGGGAGGACCCGGTCAATCAGGCAGTGATGAGGGCCTGGGTGGAAGGCATAGCGGTGGTGGCTGCTGCCGGAAACGATGGCCCTGCCGCGGAAACGATCGGCTCACCCGGGAATCTGCCCTATGTCATTACAGTGGGCGCTGTCACTGATTCCTGGACCCCCGATACTCGTGATGACGACTATATACCCGACTTCTCAGCCCGTGGACCCACGCCAACAGGGCATATCAAGCCAGACGTGGTGGCCCTGGGAGGCCATATGACGGGCCTTATTCATCCCGATTCAGCCATTGCACGGGAGCAACCAGAAGACATGCTCAAGACGGGAGAGTTTGTCTCTACAGGATCTTCGCAGGCCAGTGCACTGGTGTCGGGTATGTTGGCGCTGTTAATACAGTTGGAACCCGATTTGACGCCCGATGATCTCAAGTGCAAATTGATCACTAGTGCTGAGCCCGCAATTAATCGAGATGGACGCTTAGCTTACAGCCCCTTTGAGCAGGGTTACGGATATGTGACAGCAAGCCGTGCGGTAACTCTTGGCGAGAGAGGCTGTGGCAATATCGACTTTGTTGAACTGCGTAGTCTCTTGGAGAGTGACTTGAAGAGTGACTTGAAGAGTACAGAGTACCTGCATGGCCCCGCAATCATCGATGACGATGGTGGCCCTAGCCTGCCTGGGCTAAGCGTTTTGGTGTCTTCCAAGTCTAGCGATAAGGGAATGAGTAGAACCCGTAAGTGGGGTGTCAAAGACCATATCGAAAGATTGGATGCCAACGAAGCAGACGATGAGTTGGTTGACAGGGCTCCCGTCAATTGGCTGAACGTCTACTTAAAGGAAAAGACGGTCATAGAAAGTCTCTCTCGGAACCCCCCCCGCCCCCCTGGCTCAACCCAATAACCCATCGATCCCGAATGCCGCAGCGGGTGACCCTTGTTGGTTAAGCGCTCGCTAGTATTCCCCACACCCGCTTCACTATTATAGGTGGTCGAAGTGTAGGCGTTTGGATTACGTTCATCTCTTACCTGGCAGCTCAACGCACGCAGCTTCACTTAACCCAAAAAGGGTATGGGCACCTCTTCTGCTCCCCCAGCGTAACTCGTATAACTACGTCAAGCATTACTAGTTAAGAATGCCTACCGCGTCCCTAGTGAGGACCGGTTTGGAGACTTCGGTCACAAGTTGTGACGGATAAACTGAAAAAGGCGGGATGCAGATATGAAAATGACGCGGATTCAAATTCCAAGTGCATCACAGGTTAGGCTGCTAACGCAGCCCTATGATCGTTCATTATCTGGGCTGGAGTTTTAAAGTCCAGGTCTTTTCTTGGTCGAGAGTTAAGCCGCCTCAGTGC
>Ga0335398_10000070_pt1 | contig 143066 bp, 136 predicted proteins | sample BON03_FD_205742 | JGI IMG/M metagenome (GOLD analysis project Ga0335398, IMG submission 205742) | Freshwater microbial communities from Lake Bonney liftoff mats and glacier meltwater in Antarctica - BON-03 (spades assembly) (version 2) | ecosystem: Environmental > Aquatic > Freshwater > Ice >...
TGTTGCCAGTACAGCGCAATATCAATAGGGGCATGGGGCATCACCTCAACCCATTTAGGGTGCGCGGTGTTTATGCTTGTGTCGCCCATCGCCCTTATGGGGCTTATGGGGCTTATGGGGTCTATGGTGCTTGCACGACTTAGGGTGTTTATAGTTTCTTGGTTTTGATCAAGGTGTGAAATTAAGTCGGGCACCATACCCCACCCAAGACCCAACTCAATCGCTTGAGCAAACGCCTCAATTGCTGGCACATAATGTTTTGGGTATTGAGGGCTTTGTAGATCAAAATATTTTAATAAAAAAGTATCTTGCAAGGCATCTTTTTGATTAAAAATAATAGCGGGCATCTTTAGCAATTTATGCACCGAAAGCTGCCCGTTGGGCGTTAGGCACTTTGCCACCAAATCCGGCCGCGCTAAACACCGGTAGCGCATATGACCTAAAGGTTCAGCCACACAACCCTGCATAGGTGTCGCTAAAGTGGTGACACAGCCCAATACATCGCCATTTTTAAGGGCAGCATGCGTATAGTCTTGATCATCAATAACAATATCAATCAACAGTTTAGACTTTGCTAACAAGGGGGCAACGCCAGGCAAGAACCAAGTTGAAACCGAATCGGCATTAACCGCAACGCTTAAGGTTTGCCAATGTTTACCCCCGCCAGTTTGTAATGCTGACAAGACATCGTCGTGCAGCATCTGGGCGCGTTGCGCATAAGCCATCAAGGTTTGACCAGTTACAGTCAACCTAACCGTTTTGCCACGCACCAAAACGCGTGAACCCAAACTTTCTTCAAGCGATTTAATGCGCAATGACACTGCAGCGACTGACAAATTCAGCGCTTGCGCAGCCCCCTGAAAGCTGCCAGCGTTAACAACAGCCTTTAACGCTTCGATTAATTTGGGATCAAACATAATTGATAAGCAATAAGTAGTGGCTAAGGGTCATTAGAAATCAGTTATTTGTTGAGTATTTCTTAACGGTGTCTATTAAATTTAAATATTATTTAAATAATAAGCTGTTTCGTGCAACATAAGTACCTAGAAGCAAATTGAAAATTTAAAATATTGCACAGGTTTTTATGAATCAAGTCACCATGGGGCTAGCCTCAACATTCTTTGCTGGGTTGGCATTAAGCCTTTCGCTTATTGCAGCCATTGGGCCACAAAACGCCCATTTACTGCGATTGGGTTTAAACCGTCAGTACTTATGGACAACGGTCACCACCAGCTTTCTTGCCGATACCGTGCTCATTGCCCTAGGGGTATTTGGGCTCGGTAAACTGGGTGGGTTATCTTTGTATGTTCAACAGTTCATGTTGCTTGGGGGCGCTATTTTCTTGATGTATTACGGTACCCGGGCTGGGTTACGCTGTTTAAGCTATTCAAAGCCCTCTGATCAACCGGCACAGCCTAAACCCGCACTCATTAAATCAACACGGCAAGCTGTTGCGATGGCGCTCGTATTTTCATGGCTGAACCCCCATGCATGGGTCGACACCGCCATATTAATTGGTACTGCGTCGTTAGCCTATGGCACACCCGGCAATGCCGTATTTGGCGCGGGTGCAATTGTAGGGTCGATGGTATGGTTTATTTTGTTCGGTGCGGTGCTGTGCTGGCTTGGGGCTCGCCTGAACCAATTCAACCCATGGCGTGCAATTGATGGCTTAGTTGCCGTCATGATGTTAGGTACTGCAATATATTTACTGCATTCGTTTTGGTTGTTAATGGCTTGAACTTAGGCTGAGAATAATATTCACTCAAAAGATAATACCGTTCCTTTATTTTTTTTCAATACCAAAGTTTGTCCATGACAGGCCTTCAGCTGCCACTGAATCGTAGTACTTGGGTTTGCTCGCGTCAGGCGGCGCCAATGCCCACTGAGCACGCTTGTCATAAGATAAGTCAAAGTGAACCATGTTGGCGGACATAAAAACGCTACGCACCTGAATGCCAATAAGACGTAAACGACGATCAATATCTGAGTCTTCAGCACCCCATTGCGCACGAAACCGTTCGTCAAAACCATTAATAGACAACAAATCTTGTCGAAAAATTGAGAAGTTGCACCCAATAATGCCACGATCTTTATGGCTAAAAAGATTTAATTTCGAACATTCAATACGAAACCCTTTCTCAATATTACGGGCTCTATTTTTGAGTGACATATAAAAAAGTCGACCGATATTTTTTCTAAAAATGGCTTCGGGGTATTGCATATTAAGCGTGTGCATGGCTTGATGTGGCAAATCAACACGGCGGCCGGTTAAGCACTGGCTTGACTGAGCTAAACGCAAATGGTCATCGACAAAACCTTTTTGTGGAACACAATCACCGTCAATAAATATTAAGTAAGGGGTTTGGGCATGCGCCACCGCTTGGTTTAAAACAATGGTTTTGCCAAAACCGTCATCGGCTTGCCAGTAGTGGTTAATTTTAAAAGGGTAACCCTGATGCTGCGCTTGCTTAACCTGTGCCACAAACGCAGGTCTAGACCCATCATCAGCAATGGCCACATCAAATTGTTGGTGCCACTGGGCTTTTAACGACTTCAGTATGCATTCAAGCAATGGCCAGTCGTTATAGGCCGCTATCACAACCGTTGCTGTTAAACGTGTCATTACTCGAGCTCGAGTTCAGCCAAAATAGGCGAATGATCAGAAAGTATGCTCCAGGGTCTGCCACGCAAAACATGTGCGCGCTTGACTGAAAAACCGCGTTGATAAATACGATCAAGCCTGAGCATAGGAAATTTTGCTGGAAACGTTTTGGGTGGCGGTATGGGGCAATAGGCGCCCGACATCGGCAATTGGTTGATGCGTTGCGCATCGTTTTGATAAAGTGATTTCAACGATTGGTCACCCTTTAAAAATTGCCCAATTTGACGCATTGAATCACGTAAGCGCGGCACCCCACCACGCGTTTGCGACGCATGGGCAAAGACCTCATAAAGACCGAGTTGCTGCACAAACATCGGGGCTAACTCATCACGCCAATCGTTAAAATCACCTGCAATTAAAATAGGGGCGTTATCTGGTACGGTTTGACGTATACGCTCAACCATCAGATCTACTTGACGCTCGCGCCCCCCAGCAAACAAACCTAAATGCACGACAAAACAGTGCACAACTTGCTGCCCCACTTGCACTTGGGCATGCAACAAGCCGCGTTGCTCAAGGGCGTGATCAGAGATGTCGAGGTTTTCAAAACTGATGATAGGGTGATGGGTTAGTAACGCATTACCGTGATCTGTATGCATGCGTACGGCATTACAACCATATGCCACATTCATATGCAAGGCGGCGGCTAAAGACTCGTGTTGTGCATGTGAGGCTGAACGCTGATCGTTGCGCCCCTGTACTTCCTGTAAAAACATCAAGTCAGGGCGCAACCCATGCAAATGAAGACGTAACGCTTGCATTGAATTACGCCCGCTCAACGAGCGGCCTTTATGAATGTTATAGCTGACGATACGAAGTTCAGCCATGCCTACCTTTAGCCTGTATGTTGGCCTGCTTAGGTGTCAGACTTAGGTTCAGACTTAGCCTCAGTCTTGACCTCTGTTTGACGTAAACGAATGTGCAACTCTCGCAACTGCTTTTCATCTACCGCTGAAGGGGCTTGGGTTAACAAACATTGTGCACGTTGCGTTTTAGGAAAGGCAATCACATCGCGTATTGACTCGGCACCCGTCATCATCGTGACAATACGATCCAGACCGAAGGCAATACCGCCATGTGGCGGCGCACCGTATTGCAACGCATCTAGTAAGAAACCGAACTTCAAACGCGCTTCCGCATCATCAATTTTGAGTGCACGGAATACTTTGCTTTGTACACTTTCTTTATGAATACGTACCGAACCGCCACCAATTTCCCAACCATTAAGCACCATGTCATAGGCTTTAGACAACGCTTTGCTTGGGTCGGTTTCAAGAAAGTCTTCATGGCCATCTTGCGGGCTGGTGAAGGGGTGATGGGCCGCGCTGTAGCGACCACTTTCTTCGTCGTATTCAAACATCGGGAAGTCAGTCACCCACAGCGGGCGCCAACCAGTCTCAAACAAATCATGCGTTTTACCGAACTCGCTATGACCAATTTTGACTCGCAAAGCACCCATGGCATCGTTAACCACTTTATTACGGTCAGCACCAAAAAACAAAATATCGCCATCTTGTGCGCCTGTGCGTTCAATCATGGCAGCTAGAGCGGCATCATGAATGTTTTTAACGATCGGTGATTGCAGGCCTTCGCGGCCTTTAGCCACCTCGTTGACTTTGATCCAGGCCAAACCTTTAGCCCCATAAATGGCGACAAATTTAGTATAGGTATCAATTTCGCTACGAGAAATTTGACCACCCTTTGGCACCCTTAACGCCACCACACGACTGCCTTCAGCGCGTGCAGCTTGCGCAAACACATTAAAGTCAACGTCTTGCATAACATCTGACAAGTCTGTGAATTCAAGCTTAACGCGAAGATCAGGCTTGTCTGAGCCATACAAACGCATCGCTTCAGCGTGCGTAATCATGGGAAAGGGGTTAGCCAAATCAACGTTTTGCACCACTTTGAAAACGTGACGAATCATGTTTTCAAAGATCTCACGAATTTGTAACTCGTTCAAGAACGACGTTTCGCAATCAATTTGGGTAAATTCAGGTTGACGGTCTGCGCGCAAGTCTTCGTCACGAAAACACTTTACGATTTGATAGTAACGATCAAACCCAGACACCATTAACATTTGCTTAAACAGCTGCGGCGATTGCGGCAACGCAAAAAACTCGCCCGCATTCACACGTGAAGGCACCAAATAATCGCGTGCGCCCTCAGGCGTGCTTTTAGTCAACATGGGCGTTTCAATATCTACAAAACCCAGCTGATCTAAAAACTTACGCACTTCAATTGAAACCCGATAGCGCAACATTAAATTTTGCTGCATCGGCACGCGGCGCAAATCTAAAACGCGATGGGTCAAACGAGTGGTTTCTGACAAATTGTCGTCATCAAGTTGAAAAGGTGGCGTGATTGATGCGTTGAGCACCTCAACCTCACGGCACAACACTTCAATTTCACCTGAAGCCAAATCACTGTTTGCCGAACCCTCTGGCCGCAAACGCACCAAACCCGTAATGCGAATACAAAATTCGCTACGTAAGTCTTCGGCGATGGCAAACGCGGGTGCGTTATCAGGGTCAAACACGACTTGTGCAAGACCTTCACGGTCACGCAAATCAATAAAAATAACGCCACCATGGTCGCGACGGCGATGCACCCAGCCGAATAATGTGACAGTTTGGTCTAAATGATCGCGGCAGACCTTGCCGGTATAACAAGTACGCATTTAGCGAGACTCCTGCGGGGGTAAGGGTGGCACAACCACACCCATAGAAACAATGTACTTCAACGCTGTGTCAACCGTCATGTTAAGTGGTTTGATCTCATCACGAGACATCATCAGAAAAAAACCAGAGGTCGGGTTTGGCGTTGTGGGCACATAAACACTGACCATATCACCCGGCAGGTGTTGAGCGGTTTCGCCGCCCGGTGCGCCCGTAACCAAAGCGATGGTCCATACCCCAAGACGGGGGTACTGCACTAATACCGCTTGTCTAAACGCTTGGCCATTAGGGGCCAAAAGACTGTCACCCACTTGTTTAACAGACTTATAAATCGAACGAATCAACGGTATGCGACCGAGTAAGCGTTCCCATTGCTCAACGACTCTGCGACCTAAAAAGTTAGCCGCAAATAAACCCGTCAACGCCAGCACGGCCAACACGATCAACATGCGCAAGCCCGGTATGGGTATACCAAACAGTGCATTGGCAGAAAATGATTCTGGTATGAGATTTTCTAGCGTGGAAACTAACGTAATGAGCACCCACACCGTCACCAAAAGCGGTGCCCAAATTAATAACCCTGTGATGAAGTATTTTTTAAATGCGCGAATCAAGTGTATGAGGCCTTAAAAAAATTATGTGGAAGTTGAAGGCTTCGGTGCTGGAGAGGCTACAGCGGGTGCCGCGGGCCCAGAGGATGAGGGCGTTGCGGCTGCAGTGCTCGAACCCGTTGCATCTGGGCTACTAGCGGCTGAAGCGCTAGAAGCCTCGCCCGCGCTGGCAGAATCACTGCCATTAGCATCTTTTGATGACGAAGCGCCGCTCGCCGCCGCAGCGCCCGCGCTACCACCATTATTACGAAAATCAGTTACATACCAACCCGACCCCTTAAGCTGAAAACCTGCAGCGGTCACTTGTTTAACATAAGTTTCTTGGTGGCACACCGGACAAGTGGTCAACGGCGCAGCAGATAGTTTTTGTAGGCTGTCTTGAGCATGACCACAAGACGAACATTTATAGGCGTAAATCGGCACGACAAACCCCTTTGGGGAAATCAACAGAATAGTTAGAAAAGCCTTTGATTTTAACGGTTTTTACTTACAAAGCCTGAACAGGGGCGGTTTTTATTCAATTAGACGGAAAAACTTATCTAAAGCCAGTACAAAAGCCATTACATTTCAACCGATATTTACCACAACAGATCATTTTGATGGCCATTACAGGTCACTGTAATTAAAGCAAATCAGACCTTTCACGACACGATCGTAGCTGAATGTTAATGACAGTCAGTTAACAGCATTAGGGCTTATTGCTGCACCATCATCATTAATTGTGCCGCTTTTTCTGCAATCACTAAAGTAGGCGAGTTGGTATTGCCCGATGTAATGGTAGGCATAATTGACGCATCGGCCACGCGCAGACCCCTTAGACCAATCACGTTTAGTTCCGCATCAACCACAGCCGCCTCATCACGCCCCATTTTGCACGTACCCACCGGATGAAAAATAGTGGTGCCAATATCACCCGCTGCCCGCTCAAGTTCGGCATCGGTCACGATATGGGCGCCCGGCTTGAACTCTTCTGGCCTAAAAGCTGCCATCGCCGGAGCAGACAAAATACGGCGTGTCAGGTGAATACTTTCAACTGCAACCTGCCGATCTTCAGCGGTTGATAAATAATGGCAGTCAATTGAAGGCGCGTGGGTTGGGTCTGACGACATAATGTTGACTTGACCGCGACTGGTGGGCTGTAAATTGCAAACCGATGCTGTGATGGCCGGGAATGAATGCAAGTTTTCACCAAAGCGCTCGAGCGACAACGGTTGCACATGGTATTGCAGGTTGGCACGCACTTGGTTGGGGTTAGATTTAGTAAAAATACCCAACTGTGAGGGTGCCATACTCATGGGGCCACTGCGCTTCAAAGCGTATTCAAGCGCCATTTTGGCTTTACCCCAAACTGAATTTGCCATGGTGTTAAGGGTTTGTGTGCCCTGCACTTTAAATACGGTACGTATTTGCAAGTGGTCTTGCAAGTTCGCCCCTACCCCCGGTAACGCATGCACCACATTAATACCATGCTGGTTCAATAACGCGGGCGCACCAACGCCTGATAGCTGCAACAATTGAGGCGAACCGATGGCACCAGCAGCTAGAACCACTTCGCGATGGGCACGCGCTTGGCGCATCTGTTTGCCTTGGCTAAACTCAACCCCAACCACTTGTCGCCCCTCAAAAATCAATCGGTGTGTTTGAGCACCTGTCAACACCACTAAATTTTTTCGGTGCTTAATTGGGTTAAGAAAGGCTTTAGATGTGTTCCAACGCCAACCCTTCTTTTGGTTAACTTCAAAATAATCACTGCCCTCGTTATCGCCTTGATTAAAGTCATTCACCATTGGAATGCCCACTTCAAGGGCAGCTTGCCTAAAGGCGTCTAGCACTTCCCATGACAATCTTTGCTGATCAACCCGCCAAGCCCCACCGCTGCCATGAAAGGCACTCGACCCGGCATGATGGTCTTCCATGCCAATAAACAATGGCAACATATCTTGCCAGCCCCAGCCCGGGTTGCCCTGCGCGGCCCAGCCATCGTAATCAGCGCGCTGACCCCGCATGTAGATCATGCCGTTAATCGATGAGCAACCGCCGAGCACCCGACCACGCGGGTAGCCCAACGCCCGACCGTTTAAACCGGGGTCAGCCTGTGTTTTAAAACACCAGTCTGTTTTAGGGTTACCAATACAATATAAATACCCAACTGGAATGTGGATCCAGTGATAGCGGTCAGGCCCGCCCGCCTCAAGCAGCAAAACACGCTTTGACGCATCAGCCGATAAACGGTTTGCTAGCAAGCAGCCTGCTGTACCAGCACCTACAATGATGTAGTCAAATTGCAAGGCTTGGTCGGCTTGAAATGCACTGGCCATGTCGATTGTTCTCCCCTGATGGGCGCAAATTAGGTATAAAGACGTATTGCTATCATTTTTGCACCGTTTTTAATTGTTATTGATCATACGCACACATGTTGTATGCCAAAAACCTTTGTTTCTCAATCTGTTTTTTTAGCTGACGTCTATGACCGCCTCAAAACCACTCGATTTTCACATCACCCACACTTCACAGCCCACCGCACCTGACAAATTGGCACAGATTTTGTCAAACCCGGGCTTTGGTGTGCATTTTACTGATCATATGGTCACAATTGACTGGACAGTTGAAAAAGGTTGGTATGACGCACGTGTTACGCCCTACGGCAAACTTTCACTTGACCCCGCTGCGTCTGTTCTTCATTATGCACAAGAAATATTCGAAGGTTTAAAAGCCTACAAACATGCCGATGGCAGCATTTGGGGGTTCCGCCCTGAATCGAATGCGCGACGTATGCAACGATCTGCCCATCGCCTCGCATTACCCGAGTTACCGTCGGCTGACTTTCTTGAATCAATTAAATTGTTTGTGCAAGCTGATGCAGCGTGGGTGCCGAGCGCCCCTGAAACCAGTTTGTACTTGCGCCCTTTTATGATTTCAAATGAAAGCTTTTTAGGTGTGCGGGCCGCGAAAAAAGCCGCTTACTACGTCATTGGTTCACCTGCTGGCGCTTATTTTAGTCAAGGGGTTGCACCGGTTTCTATCTGGGTGTCACAAGATTATTCGCGTGCAGCGCGCGGCGGTACCGGCGCCGCCAAATGTGGTGGCAATTATTCTGCCTCATTGTTGCCACAACAAGAAGCTTCCGCACAAGGTTGTTCGCAAGTCTTATTTTTAGATTCACAAGAAAACAAATACATCGAAGAACTCGGTGGCATGAATGTGTTTTTAGTCACGCGTGATCAAACCCTGGTCACCCCTGAACTCACCGGCAGTATTTTAGAAGGCATCACGCGTGACAGCATTATCAAGCTCGCTAAAGACCGTGGCCTTAAAGTGATTGAGCGCAAAATTTCAATTGATGAATGGCGAGACGGCTTTGCATCGGGCGATATCAGTGAAGCCTTTGCTTGCGGCACAGCTGCTGTCGTCACACCAATTGGTGCACTTAAAGGCAAAGAATTCACCTCAGGCGATATCAACAAACCTGCCGGTGAACTCACCCTGTCTTTACGTCAAGCCTTAACCGACATTCAATATGGTCGCGCCCCTGATACACACGGTTGGTTAACGCGGTTGGCTTAATGATGAAACCTGCTATTTCTCGCTGGAACGAACGATTTGCTGCAACCGAAGATTATTTGTTTGGCAAAAACCCGAATGCTTTTTTAGTTAATCACGCGACGCCTTTAATTAAACCTGGCATGACGGTATTAGCAATTGCTGATGGCGAAGGCCGTAATGGCATTTGGTTAGCGGAACAAGGCTGCAAGGTCTGGTCAATTGACAGCGCCCCCGCAGCCTCTGCCAAGGCGCAACGCCTGGCTAAAGAACGTGGTGTAGATTTACACATTCAAACTGCAGACATTGTGCAATGGCCTTGGCATGCGCAACAATTTGATATGGTGGTGGGCATCTTTTTTCAGTTTGCCAACCCCAGTTTGCGGTCTGAAATTTTTGACGGTATGGCTGCGGCGGTTAAACCCGGTGGCCACCTACTGATTGAAGGTTACGGTCTTAAGCAGCTTGAATACAAAACCGGGGGGCCCGACATACCCGAGCACCTTTACACACTTGAACTGATGCGCACTTCTTTTGCAAGTATGCGTATCAATGTGCTTGAAGAATATGACGCCGAGCTCGAAGAAGGCGATCGCCACAAAGGTACCTCAGCGTTGGTTGATTTGGTCGCGGTTAAAGTTTAAAGCTACAGCAGCATGTCGCACAGTGCATCATCGGTGTATGCGTTTAAGCGGCAATTAATGCCTTTTGTTTTTTGGGTCGACCACCCAGTTTCCCGTTCTCACGAGCCGCAGCGACTTTCGCCTCGGTAGATGCTTTACCACCGACCTTCCCAAGTTCAGCAGCCATCCACCGCTTCGAACCAAAGAAGCCCTCGACCAGTGCGGGTAAATAAAAAAACACCAACCCGTAAATAAGCGATTGATGTTTTTATAATAAGTCAAAACAACCCTAATCACGGCGTAACCGTGATGAAACCTAATTAAAACGGTATATCGTCGTCTAAATCACCTAAGTTTGCGCCACCTGCTGCAGGTGCAGCCGGGCGAGAGGCTTGGTTAGGCCGGCTAGCAGGGGCGCTTGAACGACCACCCGAGCTACCACCTGAACCACCGCCTGAACTGCCTTCATAGTTTGATGGGGGTTCGCCGCTATCACCTGCTGCACCATCACGACCACCCAACATTTGCATTTGATCTGCAACCACTTCAGTGGTGAACTGATCAACACCTTCTTTGTTTTGCCATTTGCGGGTGCGTAGACGGCCCTCAACGTACATGGGGCGGCCTTTACGCATGTACTCACCCACCACCTCAGCTAAGCGACCGTAAAACACAATACGATGCCATTCTGTTTCTTCGCGACGCTCACCGCTGGTTTTATCTTTCCAGCTGCTAGTGGTTGCAATTGAAACGTTGCATAAAGCAGCCCCTTCTGGGCTGTAACGAACTTCGGGGTCACGCCCCAAGTTGCCGACTAAAATAACTTTATTGACCGATGCCATGCCGATCTCCGAAAAATGAAATAAATAAATTAAACGAGCCAATCGGCCCAACGGCTTGCCATGGTGCGCGAGAGTTTTGCGCTTGACTAGACGTATTGTTACGCATTGTCATAGTTTACGGCACGGCGCTCGGTTGAGCCACCGGCATTGACCGTTCGGGCATATTGACATGTAAACCCCAGGTCGCAATGAGCCAAACCGCTGATACAGCCGTCAACCCCCAAAACACCGTTTGCACCCCTTGGTGCTGAGAAACCCAACCACCCAATACGCCACCAAAAAACAAACCAAAGGCCTGAGTGGTGTTGTAAAGCCCTAAAGCGAGGCCTTTTAGATGGGGTGGCGCTGCCCGCGACACCAATGACGGCTGTAAAGCTTCCAGTACGTTAAAAAACACGAAAAAAAAGGTCAAACAAATTAACAAGGGCCACCACGTTTGCGCCGTTAAGGCAAAGCCCGCCCCCACTAAAACCAAGCCCAGAACAGCCCAACGTAATGTCTGAGTGTGTGAGCGACGTTTTTCTGTCACAAAGATAATCGGCACCATTAATAAAAACGATACAAAAATAACGGGCAAATATACCTTCCACAAATCTTCCGTAGACAGATTGCCGAGTTTAAGTAGCAACGGCGGCACCACCACAAACAACGCGACTTGGGTCAGGTGTAAACAAAACACACCGACATTTAACCGGAACAAACCACCATTTTTAATCACATCAATCGCGCGAGCAGACGACATACCCGCCTCTGCACGGGGCACGACGGGTATCACAAATGCCGCCACCACAATAGCCACCACACCAAGCGCTGCAATCACCCAAAACAAGCCCGACAAACCGCCCCAACCCACAATCAAGGGTGACATGACCAGTGACAATGCAAATGACAACCCAATCGACGCCCCCACCATTGCCATCGCGCGCGTACGCACCTCGGGGCGAGTGGCATCAGCCAACCAAGCGGTGACGGCAGCAGAAATCGCGCCCGCCCCCTGAACAGCGCGGCCAATTGTGACCCACTCAATCGTTGTCGCAAAGGCGCACATCACGCTGCCCAACACAAACAAGAGCAAGCCAAATAAAACCACTGGGCGACGCCCAAACTTGTCTGACGCCATACCAAAGGGTATTTGCATAAACGCTTGGGTTAAGCCGTACATACCCAAGGCCAGGCCAACTTTAGCGGGGTCATTGCCGCCTTGTAAGCTTTGAGCTGCCACCGCAAAAACCGGTAACAACAAAAATAAGCCCAACATACGGGCGGCAAATAGGCCTGCCAACGAGAAGCTGGCACGGCGCTCTGCCGGGTTTAAAGCAAGGCGAACATGGTTTGTCATAAGCAATAATTAAGGTTTAAAGCTGTTTAGGGCACTTGACCCGTCAAAATGATCAATTTACGCGCGTCGAAAAACCGACTTGGCGCGTTATAGTAACAAGTTACCCTTTTGCCGAGCAATTCAAAGCGTAACGGCCTTAAGGGCTGTTCGAACCTATAAATTGAACAACCCTAGACTAACCACACCCAGCAAACACCCAGCAGAGCCCATCAAACCGCCCCATGAATTTCATACGCATTCGAGGTGCCCGCACCCATAATCTGAAAGACTTGTCGCTTGATTTACCCAAGCACCAACTAGTGGTGCTCACGGGGTTATCTGGCTCTGGTAAATCGTCTTTAGCTTTTGACACCCTTTATGCCGAGGGTCAAAGACGTTATGTTGAAAGTTTGTCAGCTTACGCGCGTCAATTTCTTGATCAGATGGAAAAACCCGACGTCGATTTAATCGAGGGGCTTTCACCCGCCATTGCCATTGAACAAAAGTCAGCAGGTCACAACCCGCGTTCAACGGTGGGCACCAGCACAGAAATTCACGACTATCTACGTTTACTTTACGCCCGCGTCGGCATACCCGTTTGCCCCACTCATCACATTCCGCTTATCGCCCAAAGCGTGAGCCAAGTGGTTGACGCCTTGTTAGCATGGCCAGACCAAACACGCATTGCCATTTTGTCACCACTCGGACAAATACCTGCAGATGAGTTGAAATCTCGCTTTCAAAGCCTGCAATCACAAGGCTTTGTGAGATTGCGCGTCAATGGTGTCATGCACGATATTGATGCGCCTCTGACCTCACTCACGAGCGAAACGTTTGAAGTAGACGTTGTCATCGATCGTCTACGCATTCGCCCCGACAGCAAAAGCCGCTTAGCTGACAGCATTGAAACCGCCAACAAACTGTCTCATGGGCAAGTCAACGTGCTCAATATGGACAGCGATCAAACACAGCCTTTTTCAAGTCATTTTTCTTGCCCCATTTGCCATCACAGCGTACCTGACTTAGAGCCCAAGTTTTTTAGCTTCAACAGCCCAAGCGGTGCCTGTCAGAGCTGTGACGGATTGGGTCATGTCGACATCTTTGACATCAACCGCGTGGTGGCGTTTCCTGAGCAAAGCCTAAAAGCAGGCGCCATCAAAGGGTGGGACGCGCGCAACGCTTTCACGTTTTCCATACTCAGCAGCTTAGCAACTCATTACGGGTTTGACCTTGAAACGCCTTGGCAAGCTCTACCCGAAGCCGTTCATGGCGTTATTTTGCAAGGTTCCGGTACGGTTGAAATACCTTTTTTCTATCTTCAGGAAAATGGTCAAAGCTCAGTCAAACGCCATGTCTTTGAAGGCGTGATGCCAAATTTAGAGCGACGTTATCGCGAGACTGAATTAGCCGCAGTGCGTGAAGAACTGAATAAACAGCGGGTACAAATTGTGTGCCCTGATTGCCAAGGGTCGCGCATTGGAAGCGTGGCACGTCACGTATTGATTCAAGACCGTGCCATTCATCAAGTCGAGGCCATGCCACTTTCAAAGTGCTTGCAATGGTTTGAAGCACTTGCCTTAACGGGCGCGCGACAAGAAATCGCTGAACGCATTGTGAAAGAAATTAGTTCACGGCTTAAATTTCTAAATAACGTTGGTCTCACTTATCTTTCATTAGATCGACGCGCCGACACCATCTCGGGCGGTGAAGCGCAACGCATTCGGTTGGCCAGTCAAATTGGTTCAGGTTTGACGGGTGTCATGTACGTTTTAGACGAGCCCTCAATTGGGCTACACCAGCGCGACAACGATCGATTAATTCACACCCTGCAACATTTACGCGATTTAGGTAATAGCGTTATTGTGGTCGAACACGACGACGACATGATTCGGCATGCCGACTGGGTGGTTGATATGGGCCCCGGTGCAGGTGAGCACGGTGGCTATATCGTGGCGCAAGGCACCCCAGAAGAAATCTGTAACCACCCTGATTCCATTACAGGCCAGTACCTCAGCGGCAAGCGCAGCATACAAAGCGCGCAGTATCGCCCCGTCGCAGACGACACGGCACGACTTGAAGTACTGGGCTGCTCGGGCAACAACTTAAAAAATGTTGATTTACGCATACCCGTTGGTCGTTTTGTGTGTATTACAGGCGTTTCAGGCTCTGGTAAATCAACTTTAATTAACGACACCCTGGCCGTTGCCATGGCTCGCGCACTGCATCGTGCCCACGCCGAACCCGCCCCATTTATCGAGATGCGCGGTCTGAGTTTATTTGACAAAATTATCACTGTTGATCAAAGCCCAATCGGTCGCACGCCCCGCAGCAACCCAGCCACTTACACCGGTTTATTTACGCCGATGCGTGAACTTTTTGCAGAGGTGCCCGAAGCTAAAATTCGAGGCTATGACCCGGGGCGTTTTAGTTTTAACGTGAAAGGCGGTCGCTGCGAAAGCTGTCAAGGTGATAGCATGGTTAAAGTTGAAATGCATTTTTTACCTGATGTGTATGTCATGTGCGACGCCTGTCAAGGCAAGCGCTACAACCGCGAAACCCTTGAGATTCGTTACCGTGGGCTCAATATTCATGATGTACTTGAATTGAATGTTGAGCAAGCGCTCGCATTTTTTGAAGCCGTGCCCGCCATACAGCGCAAACTACAAACGTTACTTGATGTGGGCTTGTCTTACATACGTTTAGGGCAAAGCGCCACCACGTTATCAGGCGGAGAAGCGCAACGGGTCAAACTCTCGCTTGAGCTGTCTAAGCGTAGCACCGGGCAAACCCTTTTTATTCTTGATGAACCCACTACGGGGTTACATTTTCAAGACATCTCGATGTTGCTTGAAGTATTAAACCAACTCGTTTCGGCAGGCAATACTGTTGTGGTGATTGAACACAACCTCGATGTCATTAGAACCGCTGACTGGGTCATTGATTTGGGGCCAGAAGGTGGCGACGGTGGTGGTCAAATTATTGCGCAAGGCCCCCCTAAAAAGATTGCCAAGACTGCAGCCAGTTTTACAGGTCAGTATTTACTTAAAGCCAGCCAATCGCGCAGCCTCTGATGCTTGTGTTGAGCACGTTTTACTTGACGTAACCGGCACCGTACTTTGGCACGTTTGATATTGCTCAAACGAACGTAAATCATCCGCTTGGTTCAAAGGCAAAGTTGCCAGTACATCGTTTTTTTCAGACATAAAAGCCCATTTAGCGTCAATCTGGTTGGCTTGGGTGCACATGCCTAAATTTTGTTCATTACAAGCACGAACAACCGCCTTGAGCGCTGACGCCGCATCGGCATAACCACACACAACCGCCTCGCCTCGATTGACCCCACCTTGCTCAACCGTGCCTTGTTCAACCGACAAATAGGCTAACCAACCTGGGGCACAGGTTGAATGAATATTGCCCGCTAGTGTGCTTTGGTTCTGAGTGGGTACAAACTGTAATTTACAACCGCCCCCACGCGCCATCTTTGAACACACCTGAACAATCGAAAGCACTGTTATGGGTGGCCCTGACTGGTTTGTTGCTAAGGGCTGAGTATTTAGCGCCTGAGCAATTGTGGTTTGAGTGGTTAGGGTTTGAGTAGGCAACGGCTGTGTAGTGAATGATGGTGTAGAAACAGTTTGCGCCAAGACATTTAATGAAACCGTGGCACTTAAACCTAGCATTAATGCTGCCATCACAATGCACGAAGGAAACAACTGTAGCGAATAAATTGGTTTTTTAAATAACGTGAACGAAGTCAAAAAAGTGTATTTTTTGGTGTTCATAGCTTAAAACCCCTCTTCAATTTGAAACAAGCGACGGTACTCAAGAACGGCGTATCGATCGGTCATACCTGCCACATAATCTGCAATGGCTCTTGCTTGCTCTGTATGGCCTGCACGTCGGTAGTCTTCAGGCAATAAGCGTGGTTCATTCATGAACGCTTCAAATAATTTTCGCACAATATGCTGTGCTTTGGTCATCATGCGCAACACTCGATAATGGCGATACAGATTGTGTAACAAAAACTTTTTAAGCTGGTCAGCCTCTGCCCGCATTTCGGGGGAAAACTGCACCAGCGGCTCACATTGCCGCGCTGCATCTGCACTAGCCGGGTTGGCAGACAAAATGCGCTCGGTTGTGGTGCGCGTTAAATCAGTAATTAACGTGTTGATCATTTGACGTATCGTTTCAGACACCAGACGGCGCTCTTCAACCCCCGGCCAATGGTGCAAAACTGAATCATAATGGCGCGCAAAAAAAGGCACACTCATTAGTTGATTCAACGTAATAAAGCCCGACCTTAGACCATCATCAATATCGTGATTGTTGTAAGCAATTTCATCAGCTAAGTTTGCCAACTGCGCTTCAATTGAAGGTTGTGTGCGGTCAATAAACCGCTGCCCCACATCACCCAACTGTTTGGCATGGTTTAACGAGCAGTGCTTTAAGATGCCTTCGCGCGTTTCAAAAGTTAAGTTCAAACCATCAAACCCGGGGTAACGTTCTTCAAGGGTATCGACCACCCGCAAACTTTGTAAGTTATGCTCAAAACCACCCGCATCTGGGGCATGTTGATTCATGCAGGCATTCAGTTCATCTTGACCCGCATGGCCAAAAGGTGTGTGGCCTAAATCATGCGCCAAGGCAATGGCCTCGGTCAAGTCTTCGTCAAGCTGCAAACTGCGCGCCAAAACCCGAGCAATTTGTGCCACTTCAAGTGAGTGAGTCAGCCGAGTTCTGAACCAATCACCTTCGTGATTAATAAACACCTGGGTTTTATATTCCAGTCGCCTAAAAGCATTGGCATGAATAATACGATCACGATCGCGCTGATACTCACTACGATTTGAAGGGGGCACCTCGGGGTAAAGACGCCCATGTGTGTGCTCTGGGTTACTGGCATAAGGCGCGCGAAGAAGCATGGCGACTTTTCCTTAATCGTTTGTCGTGCAGTACATGTTGAGAACAGCCTTGACGTGCTCAAGATCTGCTGGGGTAACCCGTGCTTGCCCAATCTGTGGCATCACCACAAAATGAATCGTACCCGCTTGTGATTTTTTGTCGCCCTGCATATGGGTCAACCACTCGTCGATACCTGACAAACGGGGCGCTCTGATAGGACAACCAATAGCTGCAACAATTTTTTCAACACGCGTCACGTCTGCAGCATGAAAGCCCGCTACTTTAGTAGATAACGCAGCTGCCATAACCAAACCACAGCCCACTGCTTCACCATGCAACCACTGACCATACCCAAGACCTGCTTCAATGGCATGGCCAAAGGTGTGGCCAAGGTTTAGAGTGGCTCTTTGCCCTGCCTCACGTTCGTCTGCTGAAACCACCTGGGCTTTAAATGCACATGAACGTTTAATGGCTTCACCCAATAATAAAGGGTCACGGGCCTTCAGTGCCGTAGCGTGTTGTTCACACCACTCAAAAAAATCAGCATTCATAATCAGGCCGTACTTTACAACCTCGGCCAAGCCCGCAGTGATCTCTCGGTCAGGCAAAGTAGCCAACACATCGGTATCAATTTCAACAGCAATGGGTTGATAGAACGCACCAATCATATTTTTACCCAACGGGTGATTAACCGCTGTTTTACCGCCCACCGACGAGTCGACCTGTGCCAGCAGTGTTGTGGGCACTTGAACAAATCGAATGCCGCGCATATAAACCGCTGCCGCAAAACCCGCCATATCGCCAATCACGCCACCACCTAGCGCCACAATCACCGCGCGTCGATCAAGTTGTGCCGCCAACATTTGGTCAAAAATTAAGTTCAGCGTAGCCCAGTCTTTATAGGCCTCGCCATCTGGCAAAGTAATGGTTAGCGTTTTAAAACCGCGTGCTTGAATCGACTGGCGCACGCGGTCACCGAACAGCGCGTCAACCACTGGGTTGGTAACAACTGCCACCATCGTGGCATCAGCCGGTATGCTCTCGCCCACGAAATCAAGCCTGCCTGGGGCAATATGAATAGGGTAATGACCACCTGGCGTGGTGACTTTAACGGTATACATTGGCGAAGTTCCGTTTGAAAATATAGAGGGGGTTGAAGCAATTAAATCGGCTTGTGCGGGTCGTTTTAAACGTTGCGACGCTTGAGACAATTTAAATTCACGAACACGTACTATTAGCTCTTGCACGACCGCAGAAATAGTTGATGAACCCGTATCTAAAATGATATCAGCGACCGACTCATAAAAAGGCTCGCGCTCAATCAGTAAACGCTTTAGCGTTGCGCGCGCGTCACCTGTGGCCAGTAACGGCCGGTTACGGTCACGAGCCGTGCGCCGGTATAAGTCTTCTACCGAGGCACGTAAATAAACCACTAGACCACGTTGTTTTAAAACATCGCGATTTTCTGGGGCAATGATGGCGCCACCACCTGTAGCCAAAATGAGTTGAGGTAGCTGGCTCATTTCGTCTAAAACCTGTGATTCACGCTTACGAAACCCTGCTTCGCCCTCGATTTCAAAGACGACGGGTATGCGCACCCCGCATCGCGCCTCGATTTCATGGTCTAGATCGACAAATGTTCTGTGTAGGGTACGCGCCAGGTTTTTACCAATTGTGGTCTTACCTGAGCCCATCATGCCAACAAGATATATTGAGGGTTCGTCATCATTCATAACAACATTATCCCATTGCTTGGCCGCTCAGCGTAAAATTATAGGCAATGAGCAAAACTACCCATCATCGCGCAACCGACGACAACGATTCGTCGCCCTCACACAGCCCTTGGTTTATAAGGCTGTTTTTTAAACTTTTTCTATTCGGCCTCGGCTTAGGTGCGGCAGGCCTATTGCTTGTCTCTATTGCCGTTTCAATTGCCTGGCCCAACTTGCCAGACCTAAATGCCATGACCGATTATCGGCCAAGGGTACCCCTACGCATTTTTACCGCTGACAAAGTATTAATCGGTGAGTTCGGTGAAGAACGTCGTAATGTCTTGCGTTATAGCGAGTTTCCCGATGTGTTGAAATCAGCCGTGTTGTCAGCTGAAGACGATCGCTTTTACCAACACGGTGGCATTGACTTCATGGGCGTTGCCCGCGCCGGTTTAGCCAATTTAATGGCCATGTCTAAAACGCAAGGCGCCAGCACCATCACCATGCAGGTTGCTCGAAACTTTTATTTATCGTCTGAAAAAACCTGGTCAAGAAAGTTCTATGAATTACTGCTGACCTTCAAAATTGAAGCCAGCTTAAGCAAAAATCAAATTTTAGAACTTTACCTCAACCAAATTTATCTCGGTCAACGGTCTTATGGTTTTTCTGCTGCAGCACGAACATATTTTGGTAAACCCGTCTCTGAACTCACAGCAGGCGAGGCCGCCATGTTGGCAGGTATTCCAAAAGCCCCATCACGCTTTAACCCCATTTCAAATATTCAGCGCGCAACCATTCGGCAACGCTATGTTTTAGGGCGCATGCAATCACTAGGCTACCTGACCGAGACTGAATATAAAGCAGCAATAGCGGCAGCTGTGGTATTGCGATCAGGTCAAGGCGGCATAAGGGGTGGTTACGCTGTTAATGGCGAGTACGCGTCTGAATTGGCACGTCAACTGATGTTTTCTTTGTATGGCGAAGACATCTATTCACGCGGCCTTAATGTTTACACCACTATTTTGGCTAAAGACCAAGAAGCTGCATGGTCGTCATTACGCGAAGGCGTGCTTGACTACACCCGTCGCGCCCGCTACCCCGGCCCTGAAGAGCGCGTCAAACTTGCTGCAGGTATTGAAAACAACCCTGCACAGTTTGAAGATATTTTTGATGAAGTACTTGATAAGCACCCCGATGTGGTGGGTTTCGTATCAGCTATTGTGTTGTCTGCCAGCCCAACTGAAGTTAAGTTAGCCCGTAGCCCAACAGAAATGATTACCATCACCGATAAAAAAGCCTTAGCGATTGTGGCACGCTCACTTAACCCTAAAGCTTCAGCCGCTGAACGTATAGATCGAGGCTCAGTGGTCTACCTTAATAGAAACGAAAACCAATGGGAAATTTTAAATCTACCCGAAGTACAAGCGGCGTTTATTGCGCTTACACCGCAAGACGGTGCCATTCGTGCCATGGTAGGTGGGTTTGACTTTTATCGCGGTAACTTTAACCGTGTCACGCAAGCATGGCGTCAACCTGGTTCAAGCTTTAAGCCGTTTATTTATGCCGCAGCACTCGAGCGCGGTATAACACCAAGCACCATTATTTCAGATCAACCTTTTTCTTTAACAGCCGCTCAAACGGGTTCAAATAAAGACTGGAACCCTAAAAACTACGGCGGTGATTACGAACAATCACTCACCATGCGCGAAGCCATTGCCCGTTCAAAAAACATGGTGTCAATTCGTATATTGCAGGCCATTACGCCACAATATGCGCAAGACTACATTACGCGTTTTGGTTTTGATCGTGCGAAACACCCTGCTTATTTACCCATGGCTCTTGGCTCTGGGGCTGTCACACCCATGCAATTAGCCGCCGGCTTTGCTGTATTTGCGAACGGCGGTTATCGCGTCACGCCCTTTCTTATTGATCGGGTCACCGACTCTGATGGCAAAGTAATCATGCAAGCGCGCCCCACAATTGCAGGTGATGTCACAGCACGTGCAATTGACCCTCGCACCGCCTACGTGATGGACGATTTGTTACGAGGGGTCGCCACAAGTGGCACTGCAGCCAAAGCCCGCCAAGTTCTTAAACGCGACGACATTGCTGGCAAAACAGGTACCACTAACGATTCAGTTGACGCCTGGTTTGCTGGCTACACGCCTAACTTAGTTGGGGTCGCTTGGTTGGGCTTTGATCAACCCAAGTCGCTTGGTACGCGCGAAACAGGCGGCGGGGCAGCACTGCCTATTTGGTTGGGCTACATGCAAGAAGCGCTTAAAGCTTTTCCCGTACAAAAACGCGGTATGCCCCCAAGCGGTCTGATGATCGAGGGCAACAACATGTTTTTCAGCGAATTCCCACCAGGCCAAGCAGTTACCCGCATCGGTATCGACGAAAAGCCTGTTTCAAAAGATGCCATTGGTGATTTAATCAATAACTTGAGTGGAAATAGGCCTAACTAGTATGGCTAAACTTAAAGAGCACCCCGTTTAGGTTCACAATAACGGGGTGTGCTAAGTTGCTGAATGCTAAAAAGCTTAATTTTGTAACTTAAATTTTAACTTTTACATCATGGCCGGTTGCAGCAGAAAAAATCTGTGACAACGCCTCATGCATCACTAAGCCGCCTCGCGTATCTTTCCAGTGTTGGCCATCAAAAGCGTAATGAAAACCGCCGCTTGGTGCCGCAACCCAAATTTGTTGCATAGGTGCTTGGCTATTGATGACCACAGGCGTTGTATTGTTAAACATTAAGTTTAAAACGTTTGCTTCGCGTTTGGCGTCAACATCAACATCTAAACGTTCAAACCAATCATCAACTTGCAGTTCTAATGCGTCTAAAATGCTTTTTACGCGGTTATCAAATTCTGTATCAGTCATTATGTTTTTCCTGTCATTTACCGGAGCTTGACGTGGGTTTCTCGAATCAAAAACGTATCGTGGGTTTTATCACGATATCAGTGCTAGGTTTAGCCATGCTAACTGGTTGCGGCTTTAAAGGGCCTTTATATTTACCGCCCCCACCCGACACCCTAGGTGGGAAGACTCAAAAACCGTCTGAACAATCAGCCTCGCCTACGTCTGGGCAAATGGGGGTTGAAGTGTCGCCTTACTCACCGTTTCTTGAACAAAACCCGTCGCTCGAGCCCGCACCTCGTACTATGCAATAAGCTATCTAACGACTCGTCATTTTAAAGAATAGAACATGTCTGCAACGTTTTCATCTACACAACCCACTACACCCGCTGGGTTTCCTCATTTTCATTATGCAAATGGTCATTTGCAGGCCGAAGGGGTTAATTTAGCTGAATTAGCGCAGCAGGTGGGCACACCCTGTTACGTTTATTCAAAGTCTGCCATGTGTAGTGCTTGGCAGTCGTATCAAGATGCAATCGGCACACGTCGTGTTTTAGTCTGTTATGGCATGAAAGCAAATTCTAATTTAGCTATTTTGAACACCTTTAGGGCTCTGGGTAGTGGTTTCGACATTGTATCTGGCGGTGAATTAGCGCGTGTTTTAAAAGTGGGTGCCGACCCCAAAAAAGTTGTTTTTTCAGGTGTAGGCAAACAAACGTGGGAAATTGAACAGGCTATAAAAGCTGGGGTGAAATGCTTTAACGTTGAATCAACGTCTGAACTCAAACGTATTTCTCAAGTTGCTTCAAACATGCATGCTACTGCCTTCATCTCATTACGTGTCAACCCCGATGTAGATGCACAAACACACCCTTACATTTCAACGGGCTTAAAAGAAAATAAGTTTGGTATTGCCATTGAACATGCCCTCGAGGCCTATCAGTTAGCTGCGACTTTACCCGGCCTTAATGTTGTTGGTGTTGACTGTCATATTGGCTCACAAATAACTGAAGTAGCACCCTATTTAGATGCATTAGATAAGCTTTTAGCATTAATTGATACTTTAAAAGAAAATGGTATTAACTTACGTCATCTAGATTTGGGGGGTGGTTTGGGTATTCGTTATGATGACGAAACACCCTTGGCCCCTAAATTATTATTAGATGCTATTTTTAATATAATTGATCAACGCGGTTACCAAAATCTTGAGCTGGTTTTTGAACCAGGCCGTTCGTTAGTGGGTAATGCGGGTGTATTACTCACAACGGTGCAATACCTTAAACACACAGAGGCGCGTAATTTTGCCATTGTTGATGCGGGCATGAACGATCTTATTAGACCCGCTTTGTACCAAGCGTGGCATGGCGTTTTACCGCTTAATGCACGCACGTCTTCAAACGCTACACAACACTATGATTTAGTCGGCCCAGTTTGCGAAAGCGCAGACTGGTTAGCCAAGCAGCGCCTGTTAACGTTGCATGAAGATCAAGTATTAGCAATAGATTCTGCGGGGGCTTACGGGTTTGTTATGGCATGCAACTACAACACCCGCGGTAAGCCTGCAGAAGTTCTGGTTGATGGCACATCATGGCATGTTGTTCGAACACGTGAAACGTTTGAAGACATGATACGAGGCGAAACGCTACCTTAGATCGGGTTTGTGTTCCAAATGTGTCGATTTGTCCAGAGCAGAATCAACACAACGAATGCTGGCACCAAAAGCAGGGTAAAGCTCACGCCATAGCTGTGAACGGTTGCTGCAACTAAGCCAAATAGGGGGGGGCCAAACAATACGCCCAAGAATGTGAAGCCAAGTGTGCCACCCGTTGCCATGCCGGCCAACCCTTTTGGTGCTTGTCGTGCTACCTCAGCCAGGTATACCCCATTCCAGCCCACAGCTGTGGCACCCATTACGATCAGCACAAAGTAAAGAAGTATATGCGGGGTGTTAGACGTTAACGAGCCGGTTGCCACGGCACCTATCATTAAGCCCACTGCAATCACCATTAGCATTTTGCTTGAACCTAACCACGTGTCAGCAAGCCAGCCCCACACAATACGGCCCACGACACCGGCCCCTTGTGCCACGGTTAGTGCTACCCCTGCCGCTACCAAACCCCAGCCTAGATCTTCGTATAGATACGTCACGAGATAGGTCGTTAACGACACTTGCGTGACAGAAAACATAAACGACACAATCGCCAAAACACGTAAACTTTTATGTTGCCAAACCAGTTTAATCGGCTGAACCAAGCTATGTACAACCGACGCTCGCGCTGTTGGGTCACGGTCGTAATCAAGCGCTGCACGTAAAGGTTTGACAAGTACTGCACAAAGCAAGCAAGCCCCAGCCACAGAAATTGTGGCAACCTGCCATCCGAACCAACTTTCAATTCTGGGCACCAATAAGCCTGCCAACATGCCACCAACCGGAACACCGGTCTGTTTAATTGAAAAAACCAATGAAAGGCGTTCAGGTGGGGTCGATTTAACCAATAAATGAGAACTGGCTGGGGTAATAGGGCCATAACCCAGACCAATCAACATGGCCCCGATAACTATGGTTACCGGGTGAGCAACAGCACACATTAACAAACCAACCGAGGTAACGCCTAAGCAAACTTGGCTTAAACCCAATGCCCCCCATCGTTTAACAGCTGTTCCACCTAAAATCGTTGCAAACATTGCTGCAATATAAACAGCGGCAACATACAAACCTACAAATGCAGGAGACACGCCAATGGCATCTGCAACGACCGGCGCCATCACGGGCAAGGTAATAAGCGCCATCGAGCTAAGCGATTGAATAGTGAGTGTTGCGATCAGTACCCAGGTTGGGTTAGGTTGCTGACCTTGAGCTGCTGTTAGACTCAAAGTGCGCCGTAAGAATGTAGGCCTGACAAAAACATATTCACGCCTAAAAATGCAAAACCCGTAATCAGTAAACCCACTAAAGACCAATAGGCTGAAACCGTACCCCGCATACCTTTCATCAACCGTAGATGCAGCCAGGCTGCATAGTTTAGCCAAACGATTAATGCCCAGGTTTCTTTAGGGTCCCATTGCCAATAGGCACCCCAGGCATCAGCGGCCCACAGTGCACCTAAAATGGTTGCAATTGTAAAGAACGCAAAACCAATCGCTATGGCTCGATACATAATATCGTCAAGCACTTCAAACGATGGTAATTTGTCAGCAATAGGGCGACGAAAGAATAATATTGAGCCCACAACAACAGCACCAATACCAAAATAAATCATCCAGGTAGCAGACAAGCCATCTGAGCGAAACACCATCGGCTCAGCGGCCAACAACACACCCATAATAAATAACGGTATGAGTTTTGCCCAAGAGCGCGTATGACCATTTTCTTTAACTAGGTATGCAAAACCCACCATCGCAGCGATAGAAAATGTGCCATAACCAATAAAATTAGCGGGTACGTGTATTTTCATCCACCAGCTTTTTAAGGCAGGTACCAAAGGTTGAATTTGGTAAGCATCACGTGTGATGGAATACCACATCAAAAAAACAACTGTTGATGCCACGACAAGCATCACAAAACCACCTAAGGCGCGCGTGTTGTAACGCCGTTCGTAATACAAATAGAACAAAGATGTGATGAGGGCAAAAAGCACAAAGACTTCATACAAATTACTAACGGGTATATGGCCTAAATCAGGGCCTAACAGATGCCCTTCACGCCAGCGTACCAACAAACCAACGGTGCCTGCATAGACCGCACCCCAGGTCAGTGCCGTGCCAAGCCATGCCGCGGTTTTACTGAACAGACCCACCCAATAGCAAATCGTCGCAACAACAAAAAGCACACACATCCACAAAACAGCAGATTGTGACGACAATAGGTATTTCAACAAAAAGACTTCGTCAGCCCGAGCTAGATCTGCTTGGTATAACCAAATAGCAAATAATGCCGTGATGCCGCTGATAACTAAATAGGTTCTTAATGAACGCCACAGCCAACCTACCCAAACCACAAAAGGAACAGCCAAAACCAAAATGATTTTTTCGTAGTAATCCATCGAGTTGGGGTATTGCATGAACGAAAATGCCGCCCCCACTGAAAGCAAAAGAAAGAAGGCAACATCAGTCCAATCAAGTCGACGTTTAACTAGATGTGACTCACTGGGGCCGTTTAAATCGCCCCACTCAGAGGCCGCTGTTACAGTCGTTGTGTTCATGACGATTCCTTCTTCACATCTAGGCGATTCATCGCCTGCTGAAATTGGTCAAATTCTCGGTTGAAATCAAGTGTACGTTTTTGTGCCGTCATAGCGCCTAAAACATGTGTATTTTCACCGGGCTTTTGGCGCAACCAAACCCAAATACGGCGGTCACGCACATAAAACATAGAAAAAACACCAAAAATTAATAGTACACAGCCAATATACACAGTCACCATGCCGGGCGCACGACTAACCTGAAAAACACTTGCCTGCACATGGTTAAACGTTTTAAGCGTAAACAAAATAGGGGCTGGGTACAACGCTAAGTCAGACAGCGCGGCAATAGACATCTGTGTCCATTGGCTTTGCTGTGCATCAAGTGGGTCAAGCGCTGGACGACCGGCTTGAGCGCGAGATAATGCGCGTAACTCAGCTAAAGAGGCCCCCAATACTCGCACGACAACATCAGCGGCACGGGGCAACTCATTAACGGGTACATTTTTTTCAAGAAATGCTGAAACACCCTGTAAACCGCTTTGTGCAAAGGTGTCAAGCGTTCGTTCGGCTGACAGCTGTAACGCTTGTTGGTCAGCTATAGAGCTTGCATTATTGATGGCAAATTGACGAGCCGCAGTGTTTCTCAGGGCTGGGCTAGCTAGGGCCGCACGCAATTCCATAAACTCAACTGGGCCTGATTGGTCATCAACAGGTATACGCATATACCTGAAACCACCGCCTTGGTTTGGGTCTTCAACCCCAGCTAGCAAAACCCGGGCGCCATCGAGTTCGATGGGCAGCATGTAATTATGAAACCGTTTAGCTTGCCCACTTTCATCAATGACTCGGTATTCGACACTAGGGCCAATATTACGCAAGTCTGATGCTTTCTTTGACGCTGCACTACCTGTGACCGCAGCAACGTGCTCTCTGAGCACCTGAGGCTGGGGGTCGCCTGCACTAAGGTCTTCAACATTGATTGGGCGTAAACCCGTGACTTCAACTTGAACCTTGCGATCATTTTGACCTAAAGTGAGCTCAACGCTTTCACCTACCTTCTTTGTCATTGAAATCGGCTCAACTCTTGGCCCTTGCAGGGGGTACCCCTCAAGCACCACTTCACTGCCACCGTCATCAAAGCTTGACTGATATACCGTCACCCCTTTGTAGCGAAGTGGTTCGTTCACTTCGATCGTGACGTCAAATGTTTTACCTGTATCTGGGTCAGTCACTTGTACGTCGCTTGCAAAACGACTGGGCATGCCCGTTGAGTAATAATCAATGTGAAACTTATTGAGTTTTAGCTCAAATGGTAGTGGCTGCACTAAGGCGCCATTACCCACATTCACAATCGCATTGCTGCGTGTCGCACCCTCTGGAATCAAAACATTAGATCTGAAGCTAGGGTTGTCGATTGACAGGCGGCCCGAAGGGGGCACATCAGCAATTAACATGTTTTCAAGCAAAGGTTTTTTATCAAATAACCAGACCTGCAGTCGAACGGGCAATTCACTGTCAAGTAAACCACCAATGCAGATGATAACAATTGAAGCGTGTGCTGCAATGTAACCAAGGCGGTTGGCACTGCCTCTTTTAGCAGCAAGTAGAACGCCATTTTCTTCTTGTCGAGTTTTAAAACCATAGCCCTGTTTAGCCAACCATGCTGAAACAGCCTGCGTACTTGATTTCAGGTCACGAGCCGTATCAACTTCAACCCGGTGGTGAAAAGCGCGCAGGCTTGAACCCCGAACTGTTTCTCGGTAAGAACGCATATCTTTGATCATTTTGGGCGAGTTGCGCATCAAGCATAAGCTTGTTGACACCACTAAAAACGCCATAATCAGTAAGAACCACCAATTGTTATAAATTGACCAAACCGAAAATTTATTGAGTACATCAAACCAAAAAGGCCCGAATTGATCAATGTAAGTATTTTCGGCTCGATTTTGAGGCAAAACAGTGCCCACAACGCTGGCAACACAAATAATAGTTAACAGGCTAATTGAAAAGCGCATCGAACCTAACAGTTCGATGATGTCAGGAAATGAAATGCTGCGTAGCGTTGGTGCTGGGGGCAGCGATTCAGAGCTTGTCTGCGACATGACAACCCTTGAAAGTTGATGGGCTACTATAAGCCCTATCTTAATGTGACCGCATAACAAGCATAACGTTCATGCTTGAAACATCAAATAAAGGGCACCCTTATATGATGTATATAGAACGAGATTTAACGCAAACCTGCTGCGTAATCTGAAACTGCCTTAATGTCTTCTTCAGTCATTCTACCGGCGATTTGGCTCATCATTGCGCTGTTACCGCGGTGACCTGCACGAAAGTACTTAAGCTGGTCTTCAATGTAGCTGGCGTATTGGCCACCTAATCGTGGGTTTTGAGAAGGAATACCGGCACCATTGGCAGAATGGCACGACGCGCAGGCAGGAACGCCGCGGTCTGCAATGCCACCGCGCCAAATTTCTTGGCCACGCTCAACTAATTTCAAATTTGAAGCGTTAGCTGGTGCTGTTAAAGCTTGCTCGGCAAGGTACAACGACACATTACGCATATCGGCTTCAGTAAGGGGTGTAGCCAACCCAGTCATGATAGAAGGCGCACCGTCAGCACCCCTACGCAAAGCCATCGTGGCACCCTCTTTGACTTTAAACTCAACAAGTTGCTTATAAATGTATTCGTGTGACTGTGCCGACAAGTTTGGGTTAGTGGGCAACGCACTGTTACCGCCAGGGCCGTGGCAAGCAATACAGGACACAATGCCACGGGCAGGGTCGCCTTGCTCATAGAGCATGGCGCCCAGCTTAACGTCAGGCATGATGGGCCCCGCGACAGCTTCAGAAGCTTGAACGGGCGAAAATAAAAGAGATGCAACTGCAGCAAAAGCTGCACATGCAAACGAAATTGAAGTGAAATGCAGGTGTTTCATGTATAACCTCGACAGATTCGGTCACTGCTTTGACCCGAGCGATTATACAATAGGGATTCATCGCTAGTTAGGGCTATTTTATCTTGTCTATTCTTCATCGTGCCTCATTCTCCATTTCAGCCGCTAGGCTTGACCAACTTCCGGCGCCTGGCGCACCAGAGGTCTGCTTTGTTGGGCGGTCAAACTCAGGTAAGTCGACTGCTATTAATGTACTCACAAATCAAAAAAGGTTGGCCTATTCCAGTAAAACGCCAGGGCGTACTCGGTTAATTAATATGTTTGGCTTACCCGACCCCCTTAACCCCTCCGATCCTGATGCCAAGTTAGGCTATGTGGTTGATCTACCGGGCTACGGCTATGCTGCCGTAGCACATGCTGCACGACTTGAATGGGCTGATGTAATGGGTGACTATTTAGCCACCCGTTCCAGCTTAGCAGGGGTTGTGCTACTAATTGACATCAGGCGGGGCGTGACTGAACTTGACCGGCGTTTAGCCGATTGGTTAGCCCCTGCGCGTCGCCCAGTATTGGTTTTATTGACTAAAGCCGACAAACTACCTTATGGCCAGCGTATCAATGCTGTTTTTGCTGTAAAAAAACAGCTTGAAGATTTAGGTAACCTTCAAGCCATACCCTTTTCTGCCACCTCACGGTTTGGTCTCGAAGAAGCCACCCAACGCATCACTAACTGGATATCTCCACAGGTTGTGCCATGAACACTACTCATTTTAATTTTGCTGATTTTCCGGCTAACCGTCCACGACGCTTAAGGCGCGACGATTTTTCTCGTCGCCTCGTTCGTGAAAACCAACTGTCGCCTAATGATTTAATTTACCCCGTCTTTGTTTTAGAGGGGCAGGGCATAGAACAACCTGTGCAATCTATGCCAGGGGTATCTCGTTATTCACTTGATCATTTATTACATGTCGCAGAAGAAACATTAAAGCTCGGCATACCTGTCATAGCCCTATTTCCCGTTATTGAACCATCTCTTAAAAGTTTAGACGGTGCCGAAGCGCTGAATGAAAAAGGTTTAATACCTCGTGTGGTGCGAGCGCTGAAGTCTCAGTTCCCTGAGCTAGGCGTCATGACTGATGTGGCGCTTGACCCCTATACAAGCCATGGTCAAGATGGTGTGATCGACGACGCGGGTTATGTTGTTAACGATGTCACACTTGGTATTTTACAAAAACAAGCGCTTGTTCAAGCCGGTGCGGGCGTTGACATTGTGGCGCCTAGTGACATGATGGACGGGCGCATTGCTGCCATACGTCACTCACTTGAATCAAACGAATTTATACACACCCGCATCATGGCGTATTCAGCAAAATTTGCGAGTGCATTTTATGGGCCATTTCGCGATGCGGTGGGTTCTGCCAACAACCTTGGTAAGTCAAACAAAATGACCTACCAACTAGACCCCGCAAACCTTGACGAGGCACTACGCGAAGCAGCTGCTGACCTACGTGAAGGTGCTGACATGATTATGGTTAAGCCTGGCATGCCTTACCTTGACGTGTTACGCCGCATTAAAGATACATTTCGTGCACCTACTTTTGCTTATCAAGTGAGCGGTGAATACGCCATGATTAAAGCCGCAGCCGCAAATGGTTGGTTAGACCATGACAACGTTATGCTCGAAGCATTACTCAGTTTTAAGCGGGCTGGGGCAGACGGTGTTTTAACTTACTTTGCGCTTGAAGCAGCGCGACTTATGCGACGCTGAACAAGCTTGCTAGCAAACCAAAATGCAACAATTGGCATGACAAATATCGCAAAAATAAACACACCGCTTAAACCCACTTGATCAACAATTTGCGCGCCAAGCGTTACACCTATCGCTTGGCCAGCAAACAAAAAAGATGCAAATAAAGCGACAGCTGTGCCGCGTCGCTCTGGCGCCATTTGGGTCGCGTTTGTTTGCAAAACAGAATGCATTAAGTAATAACCCAGCCCACACATTAAACTTGCAACCATTGCAAACTGCCAACTGGGTAGGAACAAAAAAATGATGTAGCTTAGAGCAACCGTTATGCCACCCGCTTGAACCATACGCGCTTCGCCAAATCGCTTAATCACCCACCTTGAAATCAGTACGTAAATTAAAGCGCCTGCGCTATATAACCCGGTTATGAGTCCCGCTGCCGTAGAAGTCACCTCATGCTTCATTTGTAAATAAGAAGGTACGAATGACAGGGCACCAAAAATTAAGGCGCCTTCAATGAGCACAACCAACAAAATTATTCTGGCCCACGGCACACTCGTTACGGCTTTAATCGGGGCTAGTAATGCAAAACCAACTTGATTTGAATTTTTCAAATCAGGCACACTGCCTTTTTGACTATAAAGTAATGTGCCCACTACCAAGTAAAGCGTGCCCAAAAAATAAAATGATGCACGCCACCCTAGGGTGTCTGCAAATACCCCGCCCAAAACTAAACCACTGCCCATACCCGTAACCATACCAATTGAAAATTTGGCTAATGTCTCTTGTCGCTTTTCATAAGGTACATGATCACCTATCCAGGCCATTGACATCGGTATGATGCCTGCTGCAGCCGCACCAGACAGGAAACGGCCAATAACTACAAGATTAAATGTAGGTGCTATGGCTACTAAATAGTTACCCACTGCACACGCTAAAGTTGCGATTGCAATGGTGCGGTATTTACCAAAACGATCACCGATTGGCCCATAAAAGAATTGCATCACGCCATAAGCTACTGCAAACCAGATGACTACCTTTGCTGCTTCACCGGTTGTTATTTGAAACTCTTGCGTCAGGCTCATCAATGCTGGGTCTAAGACCCTAAATGCACTTGTGCTTGCAAATGATGCAATGCCCAGCAAGAGTATTGCTCTTGAGGTAGATATGTTGGACATCTTAAGGCTTTGCTATTTGATTCACAACACGATCAAGAATTTGTGTAAATTTTTCTGCATTTTGAAAACCCACAACACGAATACTATTGATTTCACGGCCACCCGGTTCAAAAAATATAATGCCTGGCGGCCCAAACAGATTAAACTTTTTCAACAATGCCCGATCTTGAGGCGAGTTTTTAGTGACATCGGCCTTTAACAAAACCATCTGCTGCATACGTTCAATAACTTTTGGGTCAGTAAAGGTAAAGGCTTCCATTTCTTTACACGATACGCACCAATCAGCGTAAAAATCGAGCATGACCGGTTTTTTTGATTCCATTAAAGCAATTTGCAATGCTTCAACTGAATCAACAATTTGAAAAGTAGGCTTGGTGATTGACGACGCTCTTGAAGCGCCGCTTTGACCTGCTTGTATGTTGGTAGAACTGGTGTTTAAGTTTGAGAGCGTGATTTGACTGAGTGGATTTAGTAAAGATCTTGCACCCGTTAATGCACCAATCAACCAAAACAATGCAAATAACATCAACACAAAACCGACTGTCTTTTTAATGGCTTGAACGAGTATTGAATGATTTTGATCTTTAGTATCGAATGTTCCCAGTAACATACCGCTAAATATAGCTAATACAGCCCAGCCTATTAAATTCGTTTGAGTGGAAATAATGGGTGACAACATCCACCATGCTGTAGCTAAGAGCAAGACACCAAAAAATACTTTAACGCCTTCCATCCAAGCGCCCACTTTGGGCAACAAGGTGCCTGCTGACGCGCCGAGTGCTAGTAAAGGCAACCCCATGCCCCATGCCATTGCAAATAACGCGCCACCGCCTAGCCAGACGTCTTTAGTTTGCGATATGTATATGAGAGCGCCAGCTAAAGGTGCTGCTACACACGGGCCGACAATCAAGGCTGACACTGCACCCATAACAAATGCGATGAGCGCTTTGCCTCCCCGCATCGATGAGGCTTTATTTGAAAGTTTTGTTTGAATCGTTTGGGGCATTTCAAAACGCACCAAGTCAAACATGGCTAAACCCATTAATGCTAATAGTGTTGCAAAAATACCGAGCACCCAAGGTGTCTGTAACCATGCAGCCAGGCCAGCACCACTTAACCCAGCTAGAACACCTAAAGCGGTATAAATTAAAGACATACCAGCCACATAAGCTGCCGCCAAACCAAAACCACGTGCTCGGGTAACTACATTACCTTGACCCACTATTAAGACCGATAAAATCGGAATCATGGGCAACACACAAGGTGTTAATGACAACAGCGCGCCCAAAAGAAAGAAGAGCGCTATATTTCCCCAAAAGGAACCCATGCTCAACACTTTTGCAAATTGCGAATCGTCAGCACTGTTTACTAAGTTTGATAAGCTTACTTGGCTATCAGTGTTCAAACTTGTATCACTTGAATTATTACCAAACGATTGATTTGTATTTTGTGCAGTAATTAGTGCGCTTATTTTCAGGGCTGGTGCTCTAGCGGCTATATCATCATCAGTGTTGGCGGTAATACTTATAACGCGATAGCCCAGTTGGTCACCAAGTGATTCAATTTGTACTGCTGACGTTAAAGGTGGGTAACATATACCCTGCTCGGCACACCCTTGACTGACAACTTTTAATACAAAAGCTTGATTCGCTTGACCCAAAGGCCATTCACTTAATGCGACTGTAATATTTGTTTGCTTAAAATATAACCCCATATCTTTTTCAAATGTAGGGTCATATTTAATTTTAGCGGAAGGGAATGAAACGTTACTAATTGAAATTGGTACGTTTTCTAATGCGAATTCAAAACGCTCTTGGTACATATAGTACCCAGACGCAATATTAAAATTTACATTGATAATGTTTTTATTTGTAACCGCTGCATCGATGTAAAAAGCTTTTTCAGGTGCTAGAAATGATTGTGCAACACTTGACACGCCAAACAAGCTAACAAGCAAAGCTACCAAACAGTGAGAAAGGCGTTTTAACATTTGACTGACTCAATCATAATTCTGTTACCCCAATACTTTGAAACATCTGTAAATCGGTGCTTTAGTGCTTTAGTGCTTCGGTACTTTGGTACTTCGGTACTTTGGTGCTTTGGTACTTTGGCACTTCGGTGCTTTGGTACTTCGGTGCTTTGGTACTTTGGTACTTCGGTGCTTTGGTAATTTGATACTTCGGTGCTTTGGTACTTAATGTCTTGATTACTATATTTTAATACGCTTGCACCACTGTACCTCTGTACTCTTGAAAGCGTTAAGTCTTTTGTACTGTTGTAGTGTTGTACTGTTGTACTTTACTAAGCGTATTGTCATAACGCGTCATTAAGTTTACATCTTTGTTACCATCATAAAAAAACGGGCCTCAGCCCGTTTTTAACTATATAAGAAGTAATTGATGTACGTCTCAATAGAATTTCAATAGTATTTACTCAGCGTTTGCACTTGATGCATCAACATCAACCGCTGGGCGATCAACTAATTCCATGAATGCCATTGGGGCATTGTCACCTTGACGGAAACCCATCTTTAAAACACGGGTGTAACCGCCATTGCGGGTTGCGTAACGAGGACCAATTACAGCAAACAACTTTAAAACAGCATCGCGGTCACGCAAGCGAGCAAACGCAAGTCGCTTATTAGCCAACGTAGGCGTTTTGCCTAAAGTAATTAGCGGCTCAATCACACCACGTAACTCTTTAGCTTTTGGTAAAGTTGTTTTGATGGCCTCATGGGTCAACAAAGATACAGCCATGTTTCTAAACATAGCTAAACGATGACTACTAGTACGATTTAATTTACGAAGACCATTTCCGTGGCGCATAATATTTCCTTTGAATCTTTGTGACTGTCTCTTCTATCGGCAAGCCGCGGGACAGGTATTTGAATGTGAGAATTAAGGGCGATCGAGGCCCATTGGTGGCCAGCTTTCGAGTTTCATACCCAAGGTTAAACCACGTGCACCCAAAACTTCTTTAATTTCATTGAGTGACTTACGGCCTAAATTAGGTGTCTTAAGTAATTCATTTTCAGTACGTTGAATTAAATCACCGATGTAATAAATATTTTCTGCTTTCAAGCAATTAGCTGACCGAACTGTTAACTCTAAGTCATCAACAGGGCGTAATAAAACGGGGTCAACCTGGGGTGAACCACGCATAGGTGCTTCAAATGAATCGCCATTACCTTCAAGCGCCGCAAATATTGAAATTTGATCCATTAAAATACGAGCAGACTGACGTACGGCCTCTTCAGGAGAAATAACACCATTAGTTTCAACGTCAAGAATCAATTTATCAAGATCAGTACGTTGCTCAACACGTGCGCTTTCTACGATGTAGCTTACGCGACGAACTGGACTAAATGAAGCATCAAGCACAATACGACCAATTGTATGGCTGCGATCTTCAATTAAAGCGCGCACATTGCCTGGAACGTAGCCGCGGCCCTGCTCAACTTTAACTTGCATTTCAATGCGACCTGACTCGGTCAAATGCGCAATGACATGATGAGGGTTAACAATTTCAACATCATGTGGCAGCTCAATGTCTGATGCCAACACAGGACCAGCACCTTGCTTACGTAAAACCAAAGATACTTCTTCGCGGCTGTGCAGTTTAAACACAATACCTTTAAGATTTAATAAGACATCAACAACATCTTCACGAATACCGTTAATGGTCGAATACTCATGTACAACGCCAGTAATTTGCACTTCAGTTGGTGCATAACCAGTCATAGATGACAACAAAATACGACGTAATGCGTTACCGAGCGTATGGCCAAAACCCCGTTCGAAGGGTTCCATTATGACTTTAGCGTGATTCGTTCCGACCAATTCAACTTCTATGGTGCGAGGCTTCAATAAACCTTGTGTTGACATGATAGCTACCCTTTTTCAATACCCTCGGTTCATTACACCGATAAGGCTGATACAAATAATATTTTTAAAAGATAATACAAAGCTTGCAACTAATGTTACAAGCTTTGTTATTAACGAGAATAAAGTTCAACAACCATTGATTCATTGATTTCGCGGGCAACATCTGCACGATCAGGAACTTGTTTAAAGATGCCTGATAACTTAACTGCATCAACCGTTACCCATTGCGGAAAACCAGATATTGCAGCTAAATCAAGTGACTCACGAATGCGCACTTGCTTTTGAGCTTTTTCACGAATTGCAACAATATCACCTGCAGACACAGACATAGATGCAATATCAGATGTGCGACCGTTAAGCTCAATAGCACGATGAGACACCAACTGGCGTGCCTCGGCCCGTGTTGAACCAAAACCCATACGGTAAACAACGTTGTCTAAACGTTGTTCAAGCAACTGAATCAATGTTTCGCCAGTATTACCGCGACGACGTTCCGCTTCAGCAAAATATTTACGAAACTGCTTTTCTAACACGCCGTACATACGCTTAAGTTTTTGCTTTTCGCGCAACTGCAAGCCGTAGTCAGACGTACGAGCACCCGAGGTACGGCCATGCTGACCAGGCTTTGAATCAAACTTACATTTAGATTCAAGCGAACGACGGTTACTCTTTAAAGAGAGATCAATACCCTCGCGACGCGAGAGTTTACATTTAGGTCCGGTATAACGTGCCATGAGTAGCTTCCTTAAATGCGACGGCGCTTAGGCGGCCGGCAACCATTGTGCGGAACCGGCGTAATGTCAGCGATACTTGAGATTTTAATACCAAGAGCATTCAATGCGCGAACTGAAGATTCGCGACCGGGGCCTGGGCCTTTGATGCGAACTTCAAGCGTTTTAATACCGCATTCAATTGCAACACGACCTGCAGACTCAGCAGCAACCTGAGCAGCAAATGGTGTTGATTTACGTGAACCTTTAAAACCCGCACCACCTGACGTTGCCCATGACAAGGCATTGCCTTGACGGTCAGTAATCGTAACAATAGTGTTGTTAAAAGAAGCATGAACGTGAGCAATACCATCAGACACGTTCTTTTTAATTTTTTTGCGCACACGAGATGCGCCTGTTGTGGCTTTAGCCATATTCAATTCCCCTTATTTCTTAAGGCTAGCTGCTGCACGACGTGGTCCCTTACGGGTACGAGCGTTCGTGCGAGTACGTTGACCACGTACGGGCAAACCACGTTTGTGACGCATGCCACGATAAGTACCCAGGTCAATTAATCGTTTAATTGATAATTGTACTTCGCGCCGCAAATCACCTTCAACCGTCAACACACCAATGTGTTCACGAATGCGCTCAAGTTCAGCATCGCTGAGGTCTTTTACTTTTTTGGACACTTCAACGCCAGCGGATTCGCAAATTTTACGAGCACGAGTACGTCCAATTCCAAAAATCGCAGTTAAGCCGATCTGTGTATGTTGATGCGGCGGAATATTGATGCCAGAAATACGGGCCATGGCTGTTCCTTAGATAAAATCGATGCGTGGGCTCATAATTTAGCCCTGACGCTGTTTGTGACGGGGGTCGGTGCAAATAACACGAACCACACCGTGACGTTTAATAATCTTGCAATTGCGGCAAATACGCTTGACTGATGCCATTACTTTCATGGATGACTCCTGGTTTTATTCTATAACCTGTCGTTCATTTTGAACGAAACACGATTCTTGCGCGTGTAAGATCATATGGCGTGAGTTCCACAGTAACCTTATCACCCGGCAAGATACGGATGTAATGCATACGCATTTTGCCTGAAATATGACCTAATACTATGTGGCCATTTTCAAGCTTGACACGAAAAGTTGCGTTCGGAAGATTTTCTACAATCTCCCCCTGCATTTGAATGACGTCGTCCTTTGACATACTCTCGCTTATTTCAAGGATTGACCCGCACCCTTGAAGTTTGCCTTCTTGAGTAACGAATCATACTGGTGTGACATCATATAAGCTTGTACTTGTGCCATGAAATCCATTGTCACAACAACAATAATCAACAATGAAGTACCACCAAAATAAAATGGTACATTCCAACGCATGACTAGGAATTCAGGTAAAAGACAAACGAGCGTGATGTAAAGCGCCCCACCCAGAGTGAGACGGGTCAAAATTTTATCAATAAAACGAGCTGTTTGATCACCAGGACGAATACCTGGAACAAATGCACCGCTTTTCTTTAAGTTATCTGCCGTTTCGCGACTATTGAAAACAAGCGCTGTATAAAAAAAGCAGAAAAAGATTATAGCTGAAGCATACAGTGTAATGTAGAGCGGTTGGCGAGGTGCCAAAGCTGCGGCAAAATCACTTAACCAGCGAATATTGTCACCACTTGCAAACCAACTGCTTATCGTTGCTGGAAACAATATAATCGAAGATGCAAAAATCGGAGGAATGACACCTGCCATGTTTAGTTTAAGCGGTAAGTGTGAACTCTGACCTTGATACAACTTGTTACCGACTTGTCGTTTGGCATAATTAACTGTAATTTTTCGTTGCCCACGCTCAACCAGCACAACAAAGGCAGTTACTAGCACTACTACGACCAATATAAAAATGGCAGACAACGTAGACATTGCATTTGTTCTAACAAGATCAAACAACCCTGCCATAGCTGAAGGTAGACCAGCAACAATACCCGCAAAAATAATTATGGAAATACCGTTACCCAACCCTCGTTCAGTAATTTGCTCACCCAACCACATTACAAACATTGTACCTGTCACAAGTGAAAGAACTGTTGTGACTGTAAACAAAGTACCGGGGTCGATAACTAGGTTTGGTTGAGACTCAAGGGCAACAGATATACCAATTGCTTGCACTAGAGCAAGCACGACAGTGCCATAACGCGTGTACTGTGTAATTTTACGACGACCTGCCTCACCCTCTTTCTTAATTGCTTCAAGAGATGGCACCACAACACTCATCAGCTGCATAATAATAGAGGCTGAGATGTAAGGCATGATGCCTAAAGCAAAAATTGAAAAACGAGAAAGTGCACCACCTGAAAACATGTTAAACAAACCAAGAATACCACCTTGATTTTGACGAAACAAATCTGCCAAAACATCTGGGTTGATGCCAGGTACGGGTATGTGAGTACCCAGCCGGTAAACGACCAACGCAAGCACAAGAAACACGAGACGACGACCTAAGTCGCCGTATCGAGGCCCTGCTTTACCAGATGTTTGAATTGTGGCCAATCTATATCTCTTAATTAAGCGATGTTGCCGCCAGCAGCTTCAATCGCGGCGCGAGCACCAGCAGAAGCTGTTAAACCTTTCAGTGAAACCTTACGGTTTAACTCGCCAGATTTAAATACTTTTACAAACTTAACGGCTTGGCCAATTACACCTGCTTGCTTGAGAACTTGCACATCAATTTCTTCGACCGGAATTTGCTGCAAGTCAGATAAACGAACTTGTGCATATAAGTGGTGATTTAAAGATGTGAAGCCGCGCTTTGGTAAGCGACGGTGCAAAGGCATTTGACCACCTTCAAAACCGACCTTATGAAAGCCACCTGAACGCGATTTTTGACCCTTGTGACCACGGCCTGCTGTTTTACCTAAACCTGAACCAATGCCACGACCAACACGTCGTCTAGCACGATTTGAGCCTTCAGCAGGTTTAATAGTATTTAATTGAATTTCGATCATAGTCATTCCTTTAGGCTTCTGAAACGGCCAAGAGGTAGCTGACTTTATTAATCATGCCACGCACTTCAGGCGTATCGACCAAAACACTTGTGCTATTCATACGGCGCAAGCCTAAACCACGCACAGTATCGCGGTGATCTTGTTTGGTACCAATTACTGAACGAATCAGTTGAACTTTAATATGTTTTTGAGCCATCACTTACCCCAAAATCTCTTCAACGGTTTTGCCACGCTTTGCAGCGACTTCTGCTGGCGTAACCGCTGCGCGCAAACCATTTAATGTTGCACGAACCAAATTGTAGGGATTGCTTGAACCCAAGCTCTTTGCAACCACGTTACGAACACCTAATACATCAAAAATTGCACGCATCGGGCCGCCAGCAATAACGCCGGTACCTTCAGCTGCAGGTGCTATCAAAACTTTTGAAGCGCCATGCTTACCTATAACCGTATGGTAGACCGTACCATTTTTGAGGGGTACTTTGAATAAATCGCGGCGAGCTTGTTCCATTGCCTTTTGAACAGCTACTGGAACTTCGCGTGCCTTTCCCTTACCCATGCCAACACGACCATCGCCATCACCAACAACAGTAAGTGCTGCGAAACTCATTGTGCGTCCACCCTTAACAACCTTACTAACGCGATTGACAGCAATCATCTTTTCGCGAAGACCATCGTCACGCTCGTCTTGAGCATTCTTGCCTTGTACTTTAGCCATTTGAGTATTCCTCGCTTAAAACTTTAGACCGGCTTCACGCGCGGCTTCTGCCAAGGCTTTAACGCGACCGTGGTAGCGAAAGCCTGAACGATCGAAGGCAACTATATCGATGCCAGCAGCGATGGCTTTTTCAGCCACTCGCTTGCCAACCAAAGAGGCAGCTGATGTATTACCGCCACGACCCGTTGAACCGCTGAGTGCTTGACGCACTTCAACTTCTAACGTTGAGGCAGAAACTAAAATACGGTCGCCTTCGGGCGAAATAATGTTTGCGTAAATGTGCTGATTCGAACGAAACACGCAGAGACGATTAACACGTAACTCTGATATTTTTCGACGAGTCGGAATTGCACGACGCAAACGGGAGATCTTCTTATCCATGAATTTTCCTTGTTTGCGCTTTATTTTTTCTTGGTTTCTTTGATGATGATTCGCTCATCAGCGTAACGAACACCCTTGCCTTTGTAGGGCTCAGGTGGACGATATGCACGAATTTCAGCGGCCACTTGACCAACAACTTGCTTATTCACACCCTTGATGATAATTTCAGTCTGGGTTGGACATTCAGCGGTAATGCCTTCAGGCACACTGTGCAAAATATCATGTGAAAAACCAAGCTGCAACTTAACTTGCGTACCTTGTATCTGCGCACGATAACCCACACCTACTAAAGTGAGCTTGCGCATGAAACCTTTATTAACGCCGTTAACCATATTCGCAACGAGTGCACGTAAAGTGCCTGACATGGCTTTAGCATGACGACCATCGTTTGCGACAACAAACTGAAGCTTGTCTGCATCTTGATTAATAATGACGTCACCGGTTAGGTGCTGATTTAATGTACCCAATGGGCCTTTTACAGTTATTGAATCAGCAGTAATGCTGGCTTCAACACCCTTGGGTAATTCGACTGGATTTTTAGCAATACGTGACATAGTTTTCCCTTTATGCGACGTAGCACAAGACTTCGCCGCCCACGCCTGTGGCACGAGCTTTGCGATCGGTCATGACGCCGCGCGAGGTTGAAACAATGGCCACACCCAAACCGTTCATTACGGAAGGAATGCTAGTTTGACCTTTATAGACACGTAAGCCTGGGCGTGAAACACGCTCAATACGAACTATGACAGGCCGGCCTGCGTAATACTTCAAAGAAATTTCTAATTCAGGCTTTGCTTGCGTGCCTTTTATTTCGAAACTTTCAATATAACCTTCGTCTTTTAGAACAGCTGCAATAGCTGTCTTTATTTTTGACCCAGGCATTGTGACAGTTGGTTTGTCGACCTGCTGCGCATTACGTATGCGAGTCAGCATATCGGCAATCGGATCGCTCATGCTCATCTTGTTTCTCCTACCAGCTAGCCTTGGTCATGCCGGGTATTTCACCCTTCATGGCCAATTCACGCAGTTTGTTGCGGGCTAAACCGAATTTGCTGAATACCCCACGCGAACGGCCCGTAATCGCGCAGCGCGTTGTCTGGCGTGTTGGGTTTGAATTGCGCGGCAACTGTTGAATTTTCAGTCGAGCATCGTAACGCTCTTCGTCAGTCTTTGTTGCATCGTCAACGATTGCCTTGAGCGCTGCACGTTTAGGTGCATATTTCTTGGCGAGTTCGAGACGCTTAATATCGCGATTGATCATTGAAAGTTTTGCCACAGTGCCGGCCCCTTAGTTACGAAACGGAAAACCAAAGGCTGTTAACAACGCCTTGGCTTCTTCGTCAGTCTTTGCAGTGGTGGTTATGCTTATATTCATACCACGCAATGCGTCGATTTTGTCATACTCTATTTCAGGAAAAATGATTTGCTCTTTAACCCCAACGTTGTAGTTACCACGACCATCAAAAGCTCGACCTGAAATACCACGAAAGTCGCGAACGCGTGGCAATGCTACGCTGATGAGTCGGTCTAAAAATTCGTACATGCGCTGACCGCGCAATGTCACCATGCAACCAATTGGGTAGTCTTCACGAATTTTGAAGCCTGCAATTGATTTACGTGTTTTAGTTACAACGGGTTTTTGACCTGAAATCTTTGTCAAATCAGAAACAGCATGTTCAATTACTTTTTTGTCAGCAACTGCTTCAGATACACCCATATTAAGAGTGATCTTGCTGATACGAGGGACTTGCATCGTGCTCGTGTAACCAAACTGTTCTTTTAGTTGTGGCGTAATGGTGTCATTAAATATAGTTTGAAAACGTGACATATTAGTTTCCCCTTAAGCCTTTGCGCCGACTATTTCGCCACTTGAGCGAAATATACGAACTCTGCGACCATCGACTTCTTTAATACCGACACGATCTGCTTTGCCAGTAGCCGGGTTAAATAATGCAACGTTTGATATGTGCATCGGCATTGATTTTTCAATAATGCCGCCTGTTGTGCCCTGTGAAGGGTTTGGTCGAACGTGTTTTTTAACCACGTTAATACCTTCAACCAACACACGCTCTGCATCTACACGCGCAAGAATCGTACCGCGACGCTGACGATCGCGACCAGTAAGAATAATAACTTCATCGCCTTTGCGAATTTTTTCCATATCGCGCTCCTTAAAGCACTTCTGGCGCAAGCGACACGATCTTCATAAACTGCTCAGTACGCAATTCACGCGTAACTGGCCCGAAGATACGGGTGCCGATTGGCTCAAGCTTGGCGTTGAGCAATACTGCTGCATTGCTGCCAAATTTAATCAAAGAACCGTCTTTGCGACGCACACCCTTAGCTGTACGAACAACAACGGCGTTATAGATTTCGCCTTTTTTCACGCGACCGCGTGGAGCAGCGTCTTTAACGGTTACTTTTATTACATCGCCTATTGAGGCGTAGCGTCGCTTTGAACCGCCGAGCACTTTGATACACATTACGTAACGTGCACCCGTGTTATCGGCCACGGAAAGCGTGGTCTGCATTTGGATCATGATTTTTCCTGTTCCAACTTAACTCATCATTAAAGTAGCTTTTCGCTTCTTTATTTTTGTGCCAGTTTTGGTCCCGTCAGGCTTACGCCCTGGGTTGAAATCTGCCGAAATTCCTACTTATGTTTTGTTTTACACAGTACTAAAGCAGGAAAGCTCATCATCATAACTCAGTAAAAACCATAACGCAAGTCGTGACCCGTGTTTTTACCTTTTTATTGGTTTTTTTTTATTATTTCTTCGTTATGATGTGTGTTTAGGGGGGCGTATGTACGAAACACTTGGTTTATTTATTGATGGCAAGCTGATTAACGCAGAGCAAAGGCAAACGCAACCGGTTTTTAACCCGGCTACGGGTGATGTTTTGGCCCATTTGCCCCATGCAACACAAATTGATCTTGAAACTGCGCTGCAAGCGGCGCAACGCGCCTTTCATTCATGGAAAAATTCATCTCCATTAGTTCGGTCATCTATTTTACGTAAAGTAGCTCAGTTAACACGCGAACAAAGTACACAAATTGCTCAAAATTTAACTTTAGACCAAGGTAAGCCTCTTGCTGAATCTTTATCTGAGGTGATTTCTTGTGCTGATCACGCTGATTGGCATGCTGAAGAATGTCGTCGTATTTATGGTCGAGTTATTTTACCCAGGCAACCAGACGTCAGGCAGCTTGTAGTAAGAGAACCTGTTGGTGTTTGTGTCGCCTTTTCGCCATGGAACTTTCCGTATAACCAAGCAATTCGTAAGATAACTGCAGCAATTGGTGCGGGCTGCACAATTATATTAAAAGGGCCTGAAGACTCACCCAGCGCGGTAATGGCTATTAGTCGTTTATTTCAAGAGGCTGGTTTGCCACCTGGTGTACTCAACATTGTCTGGGGTGACCCGCCACAAATTTCTGATTATTTAATTCGCTCACCTATAACACGTAAAGTTTCTTTTACTGGCTCTGTTTTTGTAGGAAAACAATTGGCTGCATTGGCTGGTGCTCATATGAAACGCGTCACGATGGAATTGGGTGGTCACTCACCTGTTTTAGTTTTTAATGATGCAGATGTAGATCGGGCTGCAAAAATGCTCGCTCGGTTTAAAATTCGTAATGCTGGCCAAGTCTGTATTTCACCCACTCGTTTTTATGTACAAAAGGGGGTTTACGATAAATTTCTTACCACTTTTGTAGAGACATTATCTAAAATAAAAGTTGGTAATGGTCTTGAGCCTGGTGTTGATATGGGGCCACTAGCACACGAAAGACGCGTTGAAATGATGGGTAAATTTGTAGATAATTCACGACAAATTGGTGGCACCGTTGTTTTAGGTGGTGAGGCAATGTCAGGTAAGGGAAACTTCTTTGCACCAACTGTAATAACCGGGCTGCCCGACAGCGCTATGCTTATGCAAGAAGAGCCATTTGGACCTATTGCCCCCGTTGTACCCTTTACTGATGTAGATGAAGTCGTAGCGAGGGCAAACAGCCTGCCTTTTGGTTTGGCTTCTTATGTTTTTACAAACAATCTTAAAACCGCTACGCATGTATCTAATGCTCTTGAAGCGGGGTTAGTAAATATCAACCATTTTGGAAGTGCCTTACCTGAAACTCCGTTTGGTGGTATCAAAGACAGCGGAATTGGCAGTGAAGGGGGTTCTGAAACATTTGATGGATACTTAACTACAAAATTCATCAGTCAAGCTTAAGGTGTATTCAAATTTAAAATAAGTTAGGCATAAAAAAAGCGATGAAATTAATCATCGCTTTTTTTTAAAGTGTAGCGGGTTAGATTTCGCGTGAAGCTTCAATCAAACGGGTTACTCGCCACGCCTTGTCACGTGAAATAGGGCGGCATTCTGAAATTTCAACAGAATCACCCATTTTGTATTGATTTTCTTCATCATGCGCTTTATAACGTGCTGAACGCATAATAACTTTACCAAGCACTGGGTGCTTAACACGACGTTCGACCATAACCACAACGGTTTTGTTCATTTTATCGCTGACCACTTTACCGTTAAGCGTTCGTTGATGTTTTACAGATTCTTGAGCTACCGTCATGTTAGGCCCCTGCCTTTTCTGTCAGAAGCGTACGAGCGCGTGCAATATCACGCCGAATTTTACGAAACTGACTATTGTTGGTAAGCTGCTGGGTTGCTTTCTGCATACGTAAACCGAATTGGGCTTTTAACAAGCCTTCAATTTCTGTACGGATTTCTTCAGCGCTTTTGCTACGAAGTTCACTAGCTTTCATCTCTATTCCTCTCACGAGCCAATATGGCGTGACACGAAAGTGGTTGAAATGGGTAACTTAGCAGCAGCTAAGCGAAACGCCTCGCGAGCAATTTCTTCGCTAACGCCTTCCATTTCATACAACACTTTACCAGGTTGAATTTCAGCAACCCAATACTCAGGATTACCTTTACCTTTACCCATGCGTACTTCAGCAGGTTTTTGTGAAATAGGCTTATCTGGGAAAATACGTATCCAGATGCGACCACCTCGTTTAATATGGCGATTGATAGCGCGACGAGCAGCTTCGATTTGACGCGCTGTTAAACGCCCACGACCCGTTGCTTTTAAACCAAATTCACCAAAAGAAACTGCAGCACCACGTGTAGCCAAACCTGTGTTGCGACCTTTCTGCTCTTTACGATACTTTCTACGTGCTGGTTGCAACATGATTATTCTCCTTCAGGTGCCGATTCGGCAGCAACTGCAGGTGCATCTAATTTCTTAGGTGCACGTGCACGGCCGGCGACTGGACGACCTGGCTTAGCGCCCTCGGGACGATCACCGCGTGGTGCACGACGGGGACGACGTTCTTCTTCACGAGGGACGACTGTTTCGGCAGGTAGTTCACCGTTAGGTAAACGATCACCTTTGTATACCCAAACTTTGATGCCAATAGCGCCATAAGTTGTTTGAGCTTCTGCGGTGCCATAATCAATATTGGCTCGCAACGTATGAAGTGGCACACGACCTTCGCGATACCATTCTGTACGAGCAATTTCAATACCGTTCAAACGACCAGCACTCATGATTTTTATACCTTGAGCACCTAGACGCATTGCATTTTGCATCGAACGCTTCATAGCACGACGAAACATAATACGTTTTTCTAATTGCTGGGCAATTGAATCAGCGATAAGCTGAGCATCTGTTTCTGGCTTGCGTATTTCTTCGATGTTAACGTGGACAGGCACGCCCATCAAACGTTGCAAATCAGCTTTTAAGCCTTCGATATCTTCACCGCGTTTACCGATCACCACGCCTGGGCGTGCTGAAAAAATTGTAATGCGTGCATTTTTTGCAGGGCGCTCAATTAGAACACGCCCTACTGAAGCACTTTTCAGTTTCTTCTTAAGATATTCACGAACACGAATATCTGAAGCTAATAAAACAGGAAAGTCTTTTTCCGATGCGTACCAACGAGAATCCCAGTCACGCGTAACAGATAGACGGAAACCGATGGGATGAATTTTTTGACCCATAATGACTCCTTAGGCTCCGACCATAACGGTGATGTGGCAGGTTTGCTTCTCAATTTGATTGCCACGGCCTTTCGCACGAGCTGAGAAACGCTTCATTGACTGGGCTTTATCGACATAAATAGTCGTAACCTTTAATTCATCAATATCAGCGCCGTCATTATGCTCGGCATTTGCTATGGCTGACTCAAGTGCTTTTTTGAGAATTTCAGCAGCTTTTTTATTGGTGAAGTTCAAAATATTTAGAGCTTGTGAAACTGATTTGCCACGAATTAAATCGGCAACAATTCTAGTTTTTTGAGCTGAAATATGAACCCCACGGATGATTGCTTTGGTTTCCATTGCTTATCTCTTTGCCTTTTTGTCAGCCGCATGACCTTTAAAGGTTCGCGTCAGCGCAAATTCGCCGAGTTTATGACCAACCATGTTCTCGTTTATGTAAACAGGAACGTGCTGGCGACCGTTATGAACCGCAATAGTAAGCCCAATGAATTCAGGCATAATTGTGGAGCGACGCGACCAAGTTTTGATCGGCTTTTTACCCTTTTCAGCGATTGAAGCATCTACTTTTTTGAGTAGGTGAGCATCGACAAAGGGGCCTTTTTTAATCGAACGTGACATGTTTCGGCCTTTTTATTTGCGCTTACGGCGTTGAACAATCATATTGTCAGTACGCTTGTTGCGACGGGTTTTGAAACCCTTAGCTGGCGTACCCCATGGGCTTACTGGCTCGCGTGCTTCGCCTGTACGACCTTCACCACCACCATGCGGGTGATCAACAGGGTTCATTGCAACACCACGAACTGTAGGACGAATACCACGCCAACGCATTGCACCGGCTTTACCAATTTGACGTAGGCTGTGTTCTTCGTTACCCACTTCACCGATTGTTGCACGGCATTCAATATGAACTTTACGTACTTCACCTGAACGAAGACGGACTTGAGCGTATGTACCTTCACGCGCCAGCAGAACAGCTGAACCACCAGCAGAACGAATCATCTGTGCGCCTTTACCAGGCAACATTTCAACGCAATGAATAGTTGTACCAACGGGAATATTGCGAATGGGCAATGTATTACCCGTACGAATGGGTGCTTCAATACCAGAGTGCAGCACTGTTCCTACTTCAAGACCGCGAGGTGCAATAATGTAACGTCTTTCACCGTCTGCATAACAAAGCAATGCAATGTGTGCTGAGCGGTTAGGGTCATATTCAAGACGCTCTACCTTTGCAGGTATGCCATCTTTATCACGACGAAAATCAATTAAGCGGTAATGTTGTTTATGACCACCACCGCGATGGCGAATCGTAATGTGCCCGTTATTGTTACGGCCTGAACCACGAATCTGCTTTTCTGTTAAAGCTGCAAACGGCTTACCTTTGTGAAGGTTAGGCGTTACAACTTTCAACATGCCGCGACGACCTGGCGACGTTGGTTTTGTTTTTACGAGGGTCATTTAATTTAACTCTCCGAAGTTAATTTCTTGGCCGTCTTTAAGAACCACATAAGCTTTACGCTCATTGCGGCGACGCCCAACAAATTTACCCGTACGCTTTTCTTTGCCTTTACGGTTCAGCACCTGAACAGAATCAACTTCTACCTTGAACATAAGCTCTACAGCAGCCTTGATTTCAGGTTTAGTTGCGTCTTGTGCAACTCTGAATGCGACTTGATTGTTTTTCTCTGCTATAAAAGTGGCTTTTTCAGTCACGATTGGTGCGAGCAACACTTGCATTAAACGGTCGTTGTTCATCCCAGCATCTCCTCGAGTTGGGCAACTGCCGATTTCGTAATAATCACATGTTTATAGTGAATCAACGAAAGCGGGTCTGCATAACGCGGCTCAACAACGGCAACGTGCGGCAGATTGCGAGTCGCAAGGTAAATGTTTTCATCAACGTTGTCAGTAATAATCAACACTGAATCTAAACCCATTAAGCGCAACTTATCGGCTGCTACCTTAGTTTTAGGTGATTCAAGTATGAAGTCTTCGACGATTGCGATACGATTTTCGCGAGCCAATTGTGAAAGAATAGACCGCATACCAGCGCGATACATCTTTTTATTCACTTTTTGACTAAAATTTTCTTCTGGCGAATTAGGGAATATACGACCACCCCCACGCCACAATGGTGAAGAAGTCATACCTGCACGTGCTCGACCTGTACCCTTTTGTTTAAAAGGTTTTCTGGTTGAGTGTTTTACCTCAGCACGATCTTTTTGTGCGCGGTTGCCAGAGCGTGCATTTGCTTGATACGCAATAACAACTTGATGAACAAGCGCTTCGTTAAAATCACGAGCGAAAACTGTATCAGGCGCACTGAATGTTGAAGATGACGTGCCTTGATTGTTTAGGAGCTTGATTTCCATGCTTTAAGCCCCTTTCTTTAAAGGTGTTTTAACAGCTGGACGGACAACAATTTCGCCACCTGAGTAACCGGGTACTGCGCCCTTAACCATTAAAAGGCCACGCGCTACATCTACCCGAACGACATCTAGATTTTGAGCAGTACGTGTGTCGGTACCAAGATGACCAGCCATACGTTTACCTGGGAAAACGCGGCCCGGATCTTGTGCTTGACCAATAGAACCCGGTACACGATGCGAACGTGAGTTACCGTGTGAAGCACGTTGAGATTTGAAGTGATGGCGTTTGATGGTACCAGCAAAACCTTTACCAATGGTTGTGCCGGTGACGTCAACTTGCTGCCCCGCTTCAAATATTGACTCAACCGCAACGACTGCACCGGGTGCAAATTCTGCAGCGCGTGAAGGGTCAAGTCTGAATTCTTTAAGGATGCTTGGGGCTTCTACACCCGCTTTGGCATAGTGACCCGCTTGAGGTTTTGCAACGCGTGATGCGCGGCGTGTACCGTATGCAAGCTGAACGGCTGCATAACCATCTGTTTCAAGCGACTTAACTTGGGTGACGCGGTTGTTTGACACGTCTAGCACTGTTACAGGAATGGACTCACCATCTTCTGTAAAAATACGAGTCATGCCAACCTTACGGCCAACCAAACCAAGCCGATGTGAGGCAGGTGTGGGTGTTGGTGTCGGTTTCGACATCATTTTCTCCCGGGTTTAACCCGATTCCCGACTTCGATTGGTCGGGGCTAATCAATATTCGGATGTTTCCGAACGCTACAAGAATGTTATTAGGCTTGGCTTTTGAGCCTTACCGAAATACAAATCTTGGTTACCTCAATTGGGTAAGCCATATATCATAGCATGGCTTACGTAGAAACAACAAGTAAGAATGACTTATTGCAATGCAATTTCAACATCAACGCCTGCGGGCAAATCAAGGCGCATAAGCGCGTCAACTGTTTTATCAGTTGGATCAATAATATCCATCAATCTTTGATGCGTGCGAATTTCCATTTGGTCACGTGATGTACTGTTTACGTGTGGTGACCGAAGCAAATCATAACGGCGAATGCGGGTAGGTAATGGAACCGGGCCGCGAACAACTGCACCCGTGCGCTTTGCCGTATCTACGATTTCTGCAGCTGATTGATCAATTAGTTTGTAATCAAATGCTTTAAGGCGAATACGGATTTTTTGATTTTTCATGTCAGTTTCCAAAGAGCGAATAGGTAACCTGATTAATCAGGTTACCTTGTTAGTATTATTTCAATATTTTAGCGACGACACCGGCACCAACTGTGCGGCCGCCTTCACGAATGGCGAAGCGTAGGCCTTCTTCCATGGCGATGGGGGCCAATAACTTTACCGTCATCGACACGTTGTCACCTGGCAAGACCATTTCTTTATCTGCTGGCAAGTCAATGGTGCCCGTCACGTCTGTCGTGCGAAAGTAAAACTGTGGACGGTAGCCGTTAAAGAATGGCGTGTGACGGCCACCTTCTTCTTTTGACAGAATGTACACCTCGGCTGTGAAGTCGGTGTGGGGCAATATTGAGCCTGGCTTGGCCAACACTTGACCGCGCTCGACTTCCTCACGCTTGGTGCCACGCAACAAAATACCCACGTTATCGCCCGCCTGACCTTGGTCAAGCAACTTGCGAAACATCTCAACGCCTGTGCAAGTGCTCTTGAGCGTGTTGTGAATGCCAACGATCTCGATCTCTTCACCGACTTTTACAATACCGCGCTCAATACGGCCCGTGACCACTGTGCCACGACCCGAAATCGAGAATACGTCTTCTACAGGCATCAAGAACGCGCCGTCAATCGCACGCTCTGGCAACGGAATGTAGTTGTCTAAGGCGTCGGCTAACTTCATGATCGCCTCTTCGCCCATAGGACCTAAGTCGCCATCTAGCGCTAACTTGGCTGAACCGGTAATAATTGGGGTGTCGTCGCCTGGAAAGTCGTACTTTGACAGCAGCTCGCGCACTTCCATCTCGACGAGCTCAAGCAACTCGGCATCATCGACCATGTCGGCTTTGTTCAAAAACACCACAATGTAAGGCACGCCCACTTGGCGTGACAACAAAATGTGCTCACGCGTTTGGGGCATTGGGCCGTCTGCGGCTGAGACCACTAATATGGCGCCATCCATTTGGGCGGCACCGGTAATCATGTTCTTAATGTAGTCAGCGTGACCTGGGCAGTCAACGTGAGCGTAGTGACGGTTAGCCGTCTCGTACTCAACGTGGGCTGTGTTGATCGTGATGCCGCGTGCGCGCTCTTCAGGGGCCGCGTCAATCATTGCGTAACCCTTCGCTTCACCACCAAACTTGCGTGCCAACACCGTAGTGATAGCCGCCGTTAATGTTGTCTTACCATGATCGACGTGACCAATCGTGCCTACGTTTACGTGGGGCTTGGTTCGCTCAAACTTGCTTTTTGCCATGATTATTTCTCTTAGTTAATTATTTGCCACGGGCTGCGATGATTTCATCGGCCACATTTTTGGGAGCTTCGGAATAATGCTTAAATTCCATTGTGTATGTTGCGCGGCCTTGTGTTAAAGACCGTAAACTTGTTGCATAGCCAAACATTTGTGCCAAAGGTACTTCAGCACGAATTGCTTTGCCACCACCAACCATGTCGTCCATACCTTGAACCATACCGCGACGTGACGAAAGATCACCCATAACAGTACCGGCATAGTCTTCTGGTGTTTCGACTTCTACAGCCATCATCGGCTCTAAAAGAACCGGGCTAGCTTTACGCATACCATCTTTGAATGCCATTGAGGCAGCCATACGAAATGCGTTTTCGTTAGAGTCAACATCGTGATAAGAACCGAAAATTAAGGTTGCTTTGACGTCAACAACTGGATAACCTGCCAAAATACCGGCTGGTAACGTTTCTTGAATACCTTTATCAACTGCTGGAATGTATTCGCGAGGAACCACACCCCCTTTAATTGCATCAACAAACTGGAAGCCACCGCCAGGAGGTAATGGCTCAATTTTGAGAACCACGTGGCCATACTGACCGCGACCGCCAGACTGCTTTACAAATTTACCTTCAACTTCTTCGCACACTTTCCGAATCGTTTCACGGTAAGCGACCTGTGGTTTACCCACGTTAGCCTCAACACCAAATTCACGACGCATGCGATCGACAATAATTTCAAGGTGCAATTCACCCATACCTGAAATAATAGTTTGACCTGACTCTTCGTCACTGCGGACTCGAAATGATGGGTCTTCTTGCGCTAAGCGTGACAACGCCATACCCATTTTTTCTTGGTCAACCTTAGTCTTAGGCTCGACAGCTTGTGAAATAACAGGCTCTGGGAAAATCATACGCTCAAGCATAATATGAGCATCGATATCACAAAGCGTTTCACCTGTTGTGACGTCTTTCAAACCAACAACAGCAGCAATGTCACCCGAAACGACTTCTTTTATTTCTTCACGATTGTTTGCATGCATTTGTAAAATACGACCGATACGTTCTTTCTTACCCTTAATTGGGTTATAAACCGTATCGCCTGACTTCAGCACACCTGAATAAACACGCACAAAAGTTAACTGCCCAACATATGGGTCAGTCATTAATTTAAATGCTAGTGCAGAGAATTTTTCGCTGTCTGAAGCGTTTCGTGTAATAGGTTCTTCTAAATCATTTTCACCATCAACAGGAGGAATATCAATCGGTGAAGGTAGATAGTCGACAACTGCGTCAAGCATGCGTTGAACGCCTTTATTTTTAAAGGCTGAACCACACAACATAGGTTGTATTTCACTTGCAATAGTGCGAACACGAATAGCTTTATTAATTTCATCTTCAGTTAAGTCACCTTCTTCAAGGTACTTATTCATTAGTTCTTCAGAAGATTCAGCTGCAGTTTCAACTAATTTTTCACGCCACTCTTTTGAAATTTCTTTCAGATCGTCTGGAATTTCACCATATTCAAATTTTGTACCTTGACTGGCCTCGTCCCATAAAATTGATTTCATTTTAACGAGGTCGACAACACCTTTGAAATTTTCTTCCGCACCAATAGGAATAACTATTGGCACTGGGTTTGCTTTCAGACGATTTTTTAACTGGTCATAAACTTTGAAAAAGTTTGCGCCAGTACGGTCCATTTTGTTAACGAATGCGATTCGCGGCACACCATATTTGTTGGCTTGGCGCCAAACTGTTTCAGATTGTGGCTGAACACCACCGACTGCACAATAAACCATACATGCACCATCAAGTACACGCATTGAACGCTCAACTTCAATTGTAAAGTCAACGTGACCCGGGGTATCGATTACATTAATTCGATGCTCTGGGTAATTGTTGGCCATACCCTTCCAAAAAGCGGTGGTGGCAGCTGAAGTTATGGTAATGCCACGTTCTTGCTCTTGCTCCATCCAGTCCATTGTGGCGGCGCCATCATGCACTTCACCAATTTTATGGTTAACACCGGTATAGAACAAAATACGTTCAGTTGTTGTAGTTTTACCTGCATCGATATGAGCTGAGATACCGATGTTACGGTAGTGCTCAATCGGGGTTTTACGGGCCATGGTGGTGATGTCCTTTAATTACCAGCGGAAATGACTAAATGCTTTGTTAGCTTCGGCCATTTTGTGTGTGTCATCGCGTTTTTTCATTGCAGCGCCGCGACCTTCTGCGGCATCAAGCAATTCGCCTGCTAAGCGTAAGTTCATTGATTTTTCGCCACGTTTTTTTGCTGCTTCACGTAACCAACGCATAGCAAGCGCTAAACGACGTACAGGGCGAACTTCAACGGGCACTTGATAGTTTGCACCACCAACACGGCGGCTTTTAACTTCAACAAGTGGTTTGATATTATTGATTGCATTGTTAAAAATTTCGATCGGGTCTTTGCCTGACTTCGTTTGCACCTGTTCAAGTGCGCCATAAACGATACGCTCAGCAACGGCTTTTTTACCGGCGAGCATGACAACGTTCATAAATTTTGCGAGATCAACACTACCAAATTTGGGATCAGGGAGTATTTCACGTTTCGGTACTTCGCGACGACGGGGCATTTCATTTCCTTTAGTGTCGATTCAGTTGAAATCTAAAAATATTTAGATTTCTCGGTTTACAAAGGTAAACCACTTACGTTAGCGGCTAATTTTGCCGGTTGCACAAGTCTTTTGTTAAACAAAAGACTCATAAACTTTAATTACTACTCGTTTTAATCGCTTTTTTAGTGCTTTAAACACTGAACGTTTTTAAAAAACGTTACGCTTTTTTGGGTCGCTTAGCACCGTATTTAGAACGTGACTGTTTACGGTTTTTAACGCCTTGTAAATCAAGCGAACCACGAACAATGTGATAACGCACGCCTGGCAAGTCTTTTACACGGCCGCCGCGAACGAGCACGACTGAGTGTTCTTGCAAGTTGTGGCCTTCACCACCGATGTAAGAAATAATTTCAAAACCGTTTGTCAAACGAACTTTAGCGACTTTACGCAAAGCTGAGTTTGGTTTTTTTGGAGTTGTAGTGTAAACACGTGTGCAAACGCCGCGTCGTTGTGGGCAATTTTCGAGCGCAGGGCTCTTGCTTTTAACGATGCCTGACTCACGTGGTTTACGTATGAGTTGACTGATGGTTGGCATAACCTCTAATTCCCTTTAACAACTGCTTTAAAATGCAGCGTATCGATCCCGTTTCTGGGCGGTTTGACAAACCCTGAACCATGACGGAAAGACCGTTAAAGAGCGGGTATGCCATTAAATAGCCGTGCAAGCCCAGCGTTGCACGAACCGTAAAAATTGCATAGAGCCCGAGACTTTACCGTATAAACCCTCGAGCTGTCAACTTAACTCATCAGATATACGTCTTTGATGAGCTTACTTAGGCGTTTTAAACATAAGCCTGACCTAAACAGTCAGTTTGGTAAGCATTAACTTACCAAACTGTATTTCTAAAACTTTAAATCAAAACAAATCTTACGAATCGATTTTCCAAACCATCTACATAAGTAAATTTACGTTTATATCTAGTTTGGTAACTCGATTACGCCCGATCAGGTGCTTCCAATACACCTTCAATGTCAACAGCCGGAGCGTCTTCAAATGGGTTGGCAGACACTTTTGCTGCTTCGCGCTCTGCAGCTTCAAGAAGCTCTTTTGCACGACGTGCATCATGGAAAGCCATACCTGTACCTGCAGGTATTAAGCGACCGACAATAACGTTCTCTTTCAAACCACGCAATTCGTCACGTTTGCCCATAATGGCTGCTTCGGTCAAGACGCGTGTTGTTTCTTGGAACGATGCCGCTGAAATGAACGAATCGGTAGACAGTGAGGCTTTAGTTATACCTAACAAAACATTGTCGTATGATGCCGGCAGTTTTTGGTCTGCCGTCATTCGATCGTTTTCATTAAACAATTCTGAACGCTCAACTTGTTCACCCACAATAAACCCGGTATCACCCGAGTCATTGATGACTACTCGACGCAACATTTGGCGCACAATCACTTCAATATGCTTGTCATTGATTTTTACGCCTTGCAAGCGATAGACGTCTTGCACTTCGTCAACAACGTAGTTTGCCAAACGCTCAATACCTTTCAAGCGCAAAATATCATGTGGATCAGCTGGGCCATCAACAATGGTCTCGCCTTTATTGACAACTTGGCCATCATGAACTAACACTTGCTTTTCTTTGGTAATCAAGAACTCGTGGGCTATGCCCTCAAGATCGGTAATAACCAAACGCTGCTTACCTTTCGTATCTTTACCAAATGAAACAGTTCCCGTCATTTCAGCTAACATGCCGGCGTCTTTTGGTGAACGTGCTTCAAAAAGCTCTGCCACACGTGGTAAACCACCGGTAATATCACGCGTTTTTTGTGACTCTTGCGGAATACGTGCGAGCACTTCACCCACCTGTACCGTTTGACCGTCACGCACAGTGATCAAAGCACCAACAGGGAAAGTAATGGTTACTGCATGATCTGTGCCAGCAATTTTAACTTCTTCACCATTGTCGGCAATAATTTTGATCTGAGGGCGCATAGCAATTTTGCCACCGCGCGTTTTAGGTGTAATAACAACCAAAGTTGACAAGCCTGTTACTTCATCAACTTGTCTGGCAACGGTTGCGCCTTCTTCAATATTTTCAAATCGAATGTCGCCCGCATATTCTGAAATGATTGGGCGAGTCAGTGGATCCCAGGTGGCAAGACGTGTACCCGCTTTCGACATGTCACCATCATTGACTTGCAGTGTGGCGCCGTAAGGTACCTTGTGACGCTCGCGCTCACGGTCATTATCACCATAAATAACGATTTCACCTGAACGAGAAATCGCAACGCGCTCACCTTTCGGGTTGGTGACATAACGCATTGTGCTAGCAAATCGCACGACACCGGCTGACTTCGTTTCAACACTATTAGCCATTGCATTTCGTGATGCTGCACCACCGATGTGGAAAGTACGCATTGTTAGCTGTGTACCGGGCTCACCGATTGATTGAGCAGCAATTACACCCACTGCTTCACCGACGTTCACTAAACTACCACGGCCTAAGTCACGACCGTAACAATGTGCACATAAACCATGACGTGTTTCGCATGTTAAAGGTGTACGAACGCGTACTTCATCAACACCAATTTGATCAATGTAATCGACCATATCTTCGTCAAGCAAGGTACCTGCAGAAACAGCTGTTTCTTGGGTGTCGGGGTTGACGATATCAACTGCTGCAACACGACCTAAAATACGTTCACGTAAAGGTTCAATGACTTCACCCCCTTCAACGAGGGCTTTCATCGCGTAACCTTGAGTCGTACCACAGTCGCTTTTCGTGATGACTAGATCTTGTGTGACGTCAACTAAACGACGCGTCAAATAGCCAGAATTAGCCGTTTTTAATGCGGTATCAGCTAAGCCTTTACGTGCACCATGGGTTGAAATAAAGTATTGAAGTACGTTTAAGCCTTCGCGAAAATTAGCTGTAATAGGCGTTTCAATAATTGAACCGTCTGGTTTGGCCATTAAACCGCGCATACCAGCAAGCTGACGAATTTGGGCGGCTGAACCACGTGCCCCTGAATCGGCCATCATATAGATTGAGTTAAACGATTCTTGGCGCGTATCTTTGCCATGGCGGTCAACAACAGGCTCAGTGGAAAGTTGTTCCATCATTGCTTTGCCAACTTTATCGCCAGCCTTACCCCAAATATCAACCACGTTGTTGTAGCGCTCTTGCGATGTCACCAAACCAGACGAGTATTGCTTGTCGATCTCTTTTACTTCTGCTGTGGCGGCTGCCAAAATATCTTCTTTAACTTGAGGAATCAGCATATCGCCCATAGCGATAGATATGCCACCACGTGTAGCTAAGCGGAAACCTGACTGCATCAGCTTATCTGCAAAAATAACCGTGGCACGTAAACCGCAACGACGGAATGATTGGTTAATCAAGCGTGAAATTTCTTTCTTTTTTAACGCACGGTTCAGTAACTCGAAAGGCAGGCCTTTAGGCATTATTTCTGATAACAATGCACGGCCAACTGTTGTTTCAAAGCGCTCAAGGCCTGACACCCACTCACCATGGTTGTCATGTGTCCATGTTTCTAAACGCACAGTAATACGCGTTTGCAACTCAACTTCTTTGCTGTCATAGGCGCGCTGAACTTCAGATACATCAGCTAGGAACATGCCTTCGCCACGACCATTAACACGGTCACGGGTAGCGTAATACAAACCCAGCACGATATCTTGTGAAGGCACAATAGACGGTTCGCCATTGGCTGGAAACAAAATATTGTTCGAGGCCAACATTAACGTACGGGCTTCCATTTGCGCTTCTAACGACAAGGGCACGTGAACAGCCATTTGATCGCCGTCAAAGTCGGCGTTAAATGCTGCACAAACCAATGGGTGTAATTGAATGGCTTTACCTTCAATTAATAACGGTTCAAATGCTTGAATGCCTAAACGGTGCAATGTCGGTGCGCGATTGAGTAGCACGGGGTGTTCACGAATGACGTCTTCGAGAATATCCCATACAACAGGTTCATGGCTTTCAACTAATTTTTTAGCAGCCTTAATTGTTGTTGCTAAACCCATCATTTCAAGGCGATTGAAAATGAAAGGTTTGAATAACTCAAGTGCCATTAACTTAGGTAAACCGCACTGATGTAATTTAAGCTGTGGACCAACCACGATAACTGAACGACCAGAGTAGTCAACACGCTTACCTAACAGGTTTTGACGGAAGCGACCGCTCTTACCTTTAATCATGTCTGCCAATGACTTGAGTTGGCGCTTATTAGCACCCGTCATGGCTTTACCGCGACGACCGTTGTCAAGTAACGAATCGACCGATTCTTGCAACATACGTTTTTCATTACGTAAGATAATTTCAGGTGCTTTTAATTCTAATAAGCGCTTAAGACGATTGTTACGGTTGATAACACGACGATATAGATCATTTAAATCTGATGTTGCAAAACGACCGCCATCAAGCGGCACCAAAGGGCGTAGATCTGGTGGCAAGACTGGCAAAACTTCCATGATCATCCAGTAAGGCTTGATACCTGACTTTTGAAAGCCTTCTAATACTTTTAGGCGCTTAGAAATTTTCTTGATTTTAGCTTCAGATGAAGTGGCTTTTAATTCAACACGCAGGGTTTCAACATCGCGATCAATGTCTATAGTACGCAACAATTCGCGCACAGCTTCAGCACCCATTAGTGCTTTGAACTCATCGCCATATTCTTCAGTTTTTGCTAAATAGTCGTCGTCAGACATGATTTGACCGCGCTTGAGCGGTGTCATGCCTTGTTCAATGACGCACCATGCTTCGAAGTAAAGCACGCGTTCGATGTCGCGTAAAGTCATGTCAAGAACCATACCCAAGCGGGAAGGAAGGCTTTTCAAAAACCAAATGTGCGCAACAGGGCTTGCTAATTCAATATGGCCCATGCGCTCACGACGCACTTTCGCAACAGTTACTTCAACATTACATTTTTCGCAAATTACGCCACGATGTTTGAGGCGTTTATATTTGCCGCATAAGCATTCGTAGTCTTTAATGGGACCAAAAATCTTCGAACAAAACAAGCCGTCACGTTCTGGTTTAAACGTACGATAGTTAATTGTTTCGGGTTTACGAACTTCTCCGAATGACCAAGAACGAATTTTTTCAGGTGATGCAATACTAATTTTAATTGCATCAAATTGATCGTCAGGGGTGACTTGTTTAAATAGGTCGAGTAGTGCTCTCATTATTTACGCTCCAAATCCATGTCGAGGGCAAGTGAACGAATTTCTTTCACCAACACGTTGAATGACTCTGGCATGCCAGCTTCAATCGTGTGATCGCCCTTAACGATGTTTTCATAAAGTTTAGTTCGGCCTGTGATGTCATCTGACTTCACAGTGAGCATTTCTTGCAAGGTATATGACGCACCATATGCCTCAAGTGCCCAGCACTCCATCTCACCAAATCGCTGACCACCGAACTGGGCTTTACCACCCAATGGCTGTTGCGTAACGAGTGAGTAGGGGCCTGTAGAACGAGCATGCATCTTGTCGTCAACTAAATGGTGCAGTTTCAAGTAATGCATATAGCCAACTGTAACAGGGCGCTCAAATTGATCACCCGTTCGGCCGTCATACAACCATGCTTGTGTGCGTGTTTCGGTTAAACCCATTTTTGCTGACACATCAGCTGGGTATGCCAAATCAAGCATCATGGCGATTTCATCTTCTGAGGCACCATCAAAAACTGGGGTAGCAAATGGTACGCCATCACACAGATTTGTACTCAACTCAATGACTTCTGCATCGGTCATCTTATCGATTTGCTCTGTTGAACCCGTTGCGTTGTAGACTTCTTCTAGGTAACTACGCAGTTTTTTAGTTTCAACCTTTTGTTGCTCGTGTAACAAGGTTTCAATACGCTTACCAATACCTTTAGCAGCCCAGCCCAAATGAACTTCAAGTACTTGACCGACGTTCATGCGTGAAGGAACACCCAAAGGGTTCAACACGATATCAACTGGCGTACCATCGGCCATGTGTGGCATGTCTTCAACGGGCGTAATGCGAGAAACAACGCCTTTGTTACCGTGACGACCTGCCATTTTGTCACCCGGTTGCAAGCGACGCTTAACAGCTAGGTAGACCTTAATCATTTTGAGTACGCCCGGCGGTAATTCATCGCCCTGGGTAAGCTTTTTACGCTTTTCTTCAAATGCTAAATCAAACTGATGGCGTTTTTGTTCAAGCGATTCTTTTGCTTGTTCAAGTACGATCGCATTGGACTCATCAGCTAAACGTAAATCAAACCACATCCAGCGGTCTAATTCTAACAAGTACTCTTTACTAATTTCGCTGCCTTTGACAAGTTTGCGGGGGCCGCCGTTAACGGTTTTACCCACTAACATTTTTTCAATACGAGCAAAGGTATCGTTTTCAACAATACGCAATTGGTCGTTTAGATCTTGACGGTAACGACGTAATTCATCATCAATAATTGATTGTGCTCGCTTGTCACGAATAATGCCTTCACGTGTAAAGACTTGCACATCAATAACCGTTCCGATCATGCCTGTTGGAACACGTAAAGAGGTATCTTTAACGTCAGAGGCTTTCTCACCGAAAATTGCACGCAATAACTTTTCTTCTGGTGTGAGTTGTGTTTCACCCTTAGGCGTTACTTTACCCACCAAAACGTCATCTGCACGCACTTCAGCGCCAATGTGCACGATACCTGAATCATCTAGACGGTTCAGTTGTGTTTCAGCCAAATTGCTGATGTCGCGTGTGATTTCTTCAGCACCTAATTTAGTGTCACGTGCTACAACCGTTAATTCTTCAATATGAATAGAGGTGTAACGATCGTCTGCTACAACTTTTTCCGAAATCAAAATCGAATCTTCGAAGTTATAACCATTCCAGGGCATAAACGCGATAAGCATGTTTTGGCCTAATGCCAATTCACCTAGGTCGGTTGATGCACCGTCTGCTAAAACGTCGCCCTTTTTCACCACGTCACCACGACGCACGATTGGGCGTTGGTTAATGTTAGTGTTTTGGTTTGAACGTGTGTACTTAATTAAATTGTAGATGTCTACACCGACTTCACCTGCAACGTTTTCTTCATCGTTTACACGAATAACAATACGCTCTGCATCGGTGTAATCAACAAAACCACCACGCAATGCTTGTACGGTTGTACCTGAGTCAACAGCTACGGTTCGTTCAACGCCCGTTCCGACTAACGGCTTTTGAGGACGCAAGCAAGGAACAGCTTGACGTTGCATGTTTGCACCCATCAAGGCACGGTTTGCATCGTCGTGCTCAAGAAAAGGAATCAAAGATGCAGCAACCGAAACGATTTGAGACGGTGCAACGTCCATGTAGTTAATATTACTTGGTGCTGTTAACAGCGTTTCGCCTGCTTGGCGGCACGCCACTAGCTCGTCTGTTAATTTACCCTTTTCGCCAAGTGTTGCATTAGCTTGCGCAATGACGTATTGACCTTCTTCGATTGCTGATAAGTAATCGATGGTGTCAGTCACTTGGCTGTCAATCACTTTACGGTATGGTGTTTCTAAAAAACCATATTCATTTAAACGTGCAAACAAGGCCATTGAGTTAATCAGGCCAATGTTTGGACCTTCAGGCGTTTCAATTGGGCATACCCGCCCGTAATGGGTTGGATGCACGTCACGCACTTCAAAACCTGCACGTTCACGTGTCAAACCGCCCGGCCCTAATGCTGAAACACGACGTTTGTGTGTAATTTCAGACAGCGGGTTGGTTTGATCCATAAACTGCGACAACTGGCTTGAGCCAAAGAACTCTTTAATTGCAGCTGAAATAGGTTTTGAGTTAATTAAATCGTGTGGCATCAAGTTTTCTGTTTCAGCTTGGCCTAAACGCTCTTTAACTGCTCGTTCGACACGAACTAAACCAGCACGAAATTGGTTTTCTGCCAATTCGCCGACACAACGAACACGACGATTACCGAGGTGATCAATGTCATCAATTTTGCCATGGCCGTTACGTAAATTAACAAGCAACTTGATTGTTTCAAGAATGTCTTCGTTAGTTAACGTCATGGGCCCAGTAATATCATCGCCACGACCTAAGCGACTGTTAACTTTCATACGGCCCACGCGTGACAAATCGTAAGTGTCTTCGTTATAAAAGAGTCGTAAAAACAATGCTTCAACTGCATCTTCAGTTGGTGGTTCGCCAGGGCGCATCATGCGATAAATTGCAATTCGTGCACTGAGTTGATCACTTGTTTCGTCGCTGCGAAGCGTTTGCGAAATATAGGGACCCCGGTCAAGATCATTTGTAAACAATGTTTGAATGCTTTCCACACCCGCTGCACGGAATGCAGCAAGCAGACCTTCTGTGATCTCATCATTTGCTGATGCAATCAGTTCACCTGTATCTGGATCAACCATTTTAGTAGCTAAAATGCGGCCAACTAAAAAGTCTTCTGGTACTGAAATACGGTTAAGGCCTGCTGCAGCGATATCACGCAAGTTTTTAGTGTTAATACGCTTGTTTTTCTCAACGATGACATTACCTTTTTTATCGGTAATATCAAATCGTGCCACTTCGCCTTTCCAACGGTCAGCCACAAAATCAACGAACGCACCTTCCGCTTGAAGTTCGAACTGATCGAACTCAAAGAAGTGAGCCAAAATAGCTTCAGCTGTCATACCAATAGCTTTAAGCAAGATTGTGACGGGCATTTTACGGCGGCGATCGACACGGAAAAATAACAAATCTTTCGGGTCAAACTCAAAATCTAACCAAGAACCACGGTAAGGAATGACGCGTGCTGAAAAAAGCAACTTTCCTGAGCTATGTGTTTTACCACGATCGTGCTCAAAAAATACACCGGGTGAACGATGTAGCTGAGACACGATAACGCGCTCGGTTCCATTTATTACAAAAGAACCTGTGGTCGTCATCAGGGGCATTTCACCCATGTAGACTTCTTGTTCTTTGATTTCTTTGATAGTCGGTTTACTAACTTCACGGTCCATCAGTACCAAACGAACTTTGGCGCGCAGAGGTGAAGCATAGGTTAAGCCGCGTAATTGACATTCTTTTACGTCAAATACAGGTTCGCCAAGACCATAACTGACGAACTCAAGGCGTGCCATATGATTATGGCTTACGATGGGAAATATCGACGAAAAAGCTGCTTGCAATCCGTGGTCTTGCCTTTGTAAAGCTGATACATTGGCTTGTAAGAACGTTAAATACGATTGCAGCTGAGTTGCCAAAAGATAAGGGACGTCTAATACGTCTTCACGTTTGGCAAAGCTTTTGCGGATGCGCTTTTTTTCGGTGAACGAGTAAGGCATGAGCACTCCGACTCCAGGTTAATGAGACCATGAACCCATGGCCTAGGGAGGGTACGACTTCAGAAAACCAGACTGTTAACATTATGAACAAACAGGTTTTCTGAAAGCGCAAAAACCCGGGCAGGTGTAAGACCTTTAGCCCGGGTGCTTACAGACTAAATTACTTCAATTCAACCTTACCGCCTGCATCTTCGATCTTTTTCTTAGCATCTTCAGCTTCAGCCTTGGTTACAGCTTCTTTAACTGCTTTAGGTGTTGCATCAACTAAGTCTTTAGCTTCTTTCAAGCCTAAACCAGTTATTTCACGAACGGCTTTAATAACACCGACCTTGTTAGCACCGATTTCAGTCAACATGACTGTGAACTCTGTTTGCTCTTCAGCAGCAGCAGCAGCACCTGCAGCAGGAGCTGCAACGGCGACGGCTGCAGCAGCAGCTGAAACGCCAAACTTTTCTTCCATTTCTTTTATCATTTCTGATAATTCTAATACGGTCATGCCAGCGATTGCGTCGAGAATTTCTGCTTTGTTCATAATGAACTCCAAATAATTAAATAACCAAGTTAGGTGTCGCCAGTCGTTCGACGAAGTTTGACCGCTGTGTTAAACAGCTTCTTTTTGATCGCGCACAGCAGCTAAGCCGCGCACGAACTTGGTCGGAACTTCGTTGAGCGTACGAACAAATTGCGCGATTGGTGCTTGCATAGTGCCGAGAAGTTTTGACAACAACTCGTCACGTGAAGGCATCGTTGCCAGCTCTTTAACGCCTTCGGCGGTAAGGATGCTATTTGGTAACGCACCTGACTTAATAACGAGTTTATCGTTAGTTTTGCCAAATGTAGCCAACACTTTTGCTGCCCCAACAGGGTCATCACTCATTGCATAAATAAGTGGGCCTGTTAAGTGTGCAGACAGCCCTTCAAAAGGGGTGCCTGCTAAAGCACGACGTGCCAACGTATTTTTTAGAACACGCAGGAAAACGCCTGACTCGCGCGCAGTTTTGCGCAGTACGGTGACAGAGGCGACGTCCAGTCCACGGTACTCAGCGATGACGATTGATTGGGCCTTTGCAACTTCTACAGAGACTTCTTCAATGACAATTGCTTTTTCTTGACGATTGAGACTCACGGTTTGAACACTCCATCTTACGATGTCTAGGAAAACCCCAAACATCTACCGAATGCGGCGAACTTGGTTGAGCTCTAAAAAAGAAGTCTTCCGAAATACGCCGTCTGCGCTGGATCCAAAAGTAACTTTGGGATTAAGCCGTAAAAGATATGTAAAAGATACTATCTTTTAAGGCTCCAGCGGTCTTTGACAGCAATGACAAGCAAATAGGCCTGTCACGGCTCAAAGTCTGTTGCAACCGTTTCGCTTAAGATTGCGAAGCGGTTAATGATGCGATTTCTACCTTTGCACCGCCACCCATTGTGGATGAAATGGCAACTTTGCGTAGGTAAATACCTTTTGAGGCACTAGGGCGTGCTTTATTCAAAGCGTCAACCAATGCAACTAAGTTAAGTTGCAACTGTTCAACGCCAAACGATGCACGACCGATTGTTGAATGAACGATACCTGCCTTATCTGTTCGGTATTGAACTTGACCCGCTTTGGCATTTTTTACTGCCATGGCAACATCAGGTGTTACTGTACCGACCTTGGGGTTAGGCATTAAGCCACGTGGGCCTAATATTTGACCTAATGTACCTACAATACGCATGGTATCTGGCGAGGCAATCACAACATCAAAGTTCATGACGCCTGCTTTAATTTGGTCAGCCAAGTCTTCCATGCCGACGATATCTGCACCGGCTTGTTTAGCTTGTTCAGCTTTTTCGCCTTGTGCAAAAACCGCTACACGCACTGTCTTACCCGTACCCGCTGGTAAAACAACCGAACCACGAACAAGCTGATCAGATTTCTTTGGATCGATACCGAGCTGTACTGCGATATCGATTGATTCGTCAAATTTAGCGGTAGCTGTTTCTTTTACAAGCGTTAATGCTTGGTTGACCGGATAAAGCTTTTCACGGTCAATTTTTGCAGAAATTGCTGCAGCGCGTTTTGATTGCTTAGCCATTATTGAACTCCTTCGACTGTAATACCCATACTGCGAGCACTACCAGCAATTGTACGAACTGCGGCATCAAGATCAGCTGCAGTTAAGTCAGGTGATTTTGTCTTAGCTATTTCTTCTGCTTGTGCACGGGTTAACTTACCTACTTTATCGGTATGTGGACGTGGTGAACCTTTTTGAAGACCCGCTGCTTTCTTGATCAAAATGCTCGCCGGTGGCGTCTTCATTATGAAAGTAAAGCTCTTGTCTGCAAATGCCGTAATTACAACAGGAATAGGCAAACCAGGCTCAACGCCTTGAGTTCTTGCGTTAAACGCTTTACAAAATTCCATTATGTTTAGGCCACGTTGACCCAAAGCTGGGCCAATCGGGGGTGATGGGTTGGCTTTACCAGCTGGTACTTGCAGCTTAATGAAGCCGACGATTTTCTTCGCCATGCGAATGCTCCTTACGGGTACAAGCGCATTTGATTAACAAATGCTTCCCGGGGTTAATAAATCAGGTTTTTTCAACCTGGCTAAAATCAAGTTCAACGGGCGTTGCACGGCCAAAAATGGCAACTGATACACGCACTTTGCTCTTGTCATAATTCACGTCTTCAACGTTACCGTTAAAGTCAGTAAACGGACCTTCTTTTACACGCACCAACTCACCGACTTCAAATAGAACCTTAGGTTTAGGCTTTTCAACCCCTTCTTCCATCTGCGACATAATCTTTTCAACTTCTTTTGCAGATATCGGTGTAGGGCGATTGCCGGCACCGCCTAAAAACCCAGTAACGCGATTTGTATTTTTAACCAAATGCCACGTTTCGTCGGTTAAATCCATTTCGATTAGCACATAGCCTGGAAATATACGGCGTTCTGTAATTGTTTTTTGGCCTGCTTTAACTTCTACAACTTCTTCTGATGGTATTAAAACTTGACCAAAATGAGTTTGTAAACCCGCTCTTTCAATGCGTTCCATGAGTGCTTTATGCACGCTTTTTTCCATTCCGGAAAATACATGGACAACGTACCAACGTTTGTTCATTTCATTGTCCTTGTTATTTCCAGCCTAGCACTAGAACGTACAAAACCCATTCGATCAATTTATCTAGCACCCATAAAAAAACACCCATTACTGCAACAAAGGCAAAGACAATGCCTGTCATGTTGATGGTTTCTTTACGCGTTGGCCATATAACTTTACGAACTTCGTAATACGATTCTTGTGTAAAGCCAATAAATCGCTTGCCGGGCTCACTAACTGCAACGATACCTGCAGCAATCAATAAACTTAAAACGAATATGACGACCCGTATAGGGCCTGAATATGTTGATTCAAGTGCAGAGAATGCAACAATACCGGCAACAATTATAAGCAACGCCAATAAAATTTTGGCTTTGTCAGCAGTGCGAGTAACTGTTTCAACTTTGGTATTAGACATATATCAGAAAAAAAACTAAGTGAGGAAATCGATCAGACCTAGAGTTGGCAGGGGCGGAGGGCATCGAACCCCCAACCTTCGGTTTTGGAGACCGACACTCTGCCAATTGAGCTACGCCCCTACAACCGGTCTGACTGCTACCGCACATAACTTTTTCGTTACGTGCGGGTACCTCTTTTCAATTATTTCAATATTTTAGCGACGACACCGGCACCAACTGTGCGGCCGCCTTCACGAATGGCGAAGCGTAGGCCTTCTTCCATGGCGATGGGGGCCAATAACTTTACCGTCATCGACACGTTGTCACCTGGCAAGACCATTTCTTTATCTGCTGGCAAGTCAATGGTGCCCGTCACGTCTGTCGTGCGAAAGTAAAACTGTGGACGGTAGCCGTTAAAGAATGGCGTGTGACGGCCACCTTCTTCTTTTGACAGAATGTACACCTCGGCTGTGAAGTCGGTGTGGGGCAATATTGAGCCTGGCTTGGCCAACACTTGACCGCGCTCGACTTCCTCACGCTTGGTGCCACGCAACAAAATACCCACGTTATCGCCCGCCTGACCTTGGTCAAGCAACTTGCGAAACATCTCAACGCCTGTGCAAGTGCTCTTGAGCGTGTTGTGAATGCCAACGATCTCGATCTCTTCACCGACTTTTACAATACCGCGCTCAATACGGCCCGTGACCACTGTGCCACGACCCGAAATCGAGAATACGTCTTCTACAGGCATCAAGAACGCGCCGTCAATCGCACGCTCTGGCAACGGAATGTAGTTGTCTAAGGCGTCGGCTAACTTCATGATCGCCTCTTCGCCCATAGGACCTAAGTCGCCATCTAGCGCTAACTTGGCTGAACCGGTAATAATTGGGGTGTCGTCGCCTGGAAAGTCGTACTTTGACAGCAGCTCGCGCACTTCCATCTCGACGAGCTCAAGCAACTCGGCATCATCGACCATGTCGGCTTTGTTCAAAAACACCACAATGTAAGGCACGCCCACTTGGCGTGACAACAAAATGTGCTCACGCGTTTGGGGCATTGGGCCGTCTGCGGCTGAGACCACTAATATGGCGCCATCCATTTGGGCGGCACCGGTAATCATGTTCTTAATGTAGTCAGCGTGACCTGGGCAGTCAACGTGAGCGTAGTGACGGTTAGCCGTCTCGTACTCAACGTGGGCTGTGTTGATCGTGATGCCGCGTGCGCGCTCTTCAGGGGCCGCGTCAATCATTGCGTAACCCTTCGCTTCACCACCAAACTTGCGTGCCAACACCGTAGTGATAGCCGCCGTTAATGTTGTCTTACCATGATCGACGTGACCAATCGTGCCTACGTTTACGTGGGGCTTGGTTCGCTCAAACTTGCTTTTTGCCATGATTAACTCCTAACTTATTTGGAAGCTGGTGTAAGGGTAAAAAATCAAAACTGCTTTTGGTGCCCATGACGCGGATCGAACGCGTGACCTCTCCCTTACCAAGGGAGTGCTCTGCCACTGAGCCACATGGGCAAACCACTGGGTTAGCCCTGTGGATAAATAACTTTTCAACATCATACAAACAATGTTTATTACTTTTATATCTATAATATTGCTGCAATTCTAAACTTAAGTGAAAATAATATAGCTTGATTCTTTTGCTGGAGCGGGTGAAGGGAATCGAACCCTCGTCGTAAGCTTGGAAGGCTTCTGCTCTACCATTGAGCTACACCCGCAAAACCCGACGTTACCTGTCAGTTTCTGGTGGAGAGGGTTGGATTCGAACCAACGTAGACGCAAGGTCAACAGATTTACAGTCTGCCCCCTTTAACCACTCGGGCACCCCTCCGCAGAGAACCGCTGATTATGGGCGTATTTTCCCTTCTTGTCAAATCAAAACGAACGGTTTATAGCTTAATTCTAGTTTTCCTTCAATATTTCTTCTAATTTTAATTTTTCTAACAATGCGTTAAAGCCTTCCCAGGTATTAAATGATATGTGTAAAGACCCTTTTCCTCGTGAGTTAGCCTTTAAAACGACGGGCGCTTCGATTGCATCTGACAGCGCATCTTCTATTCGTGTAATGTCTCTTAATTTTTGTGTCGATATATCTTTTAATCCTAATTTAATTTTAGGATCTTTAAGCTCGTTCACTTTTTTCTCTGTCTCTCTAACCGACCAGCCCAATGCAACGATTTGATTCGCCACAAGTATCTGTTGAACAGCATCAAGTGCTAGCAATGATCTAGCATGCCCCATATCAATATCACCTGCTAAAAGCATCGTTTGAACGGGCTCTGTTAGGTTTAGCAGACGTAATATATTTGTCGTGGCTGATCGTGAACGACCTATTGCATCAGCGGCTGCTTCATGTGTCATACCAAATTCATCAATTAAGCGTTTAACCCCGTTTGCCTCTTCTAATGGGTTAAGGTCTTCGCGTTGAATATTTTCAATTAATGCCATTGCTGCAGCATTTTCGTCTGCAACATTTTTAATTAATACGGGTATTTCTGTAAGGCCGGCAATTTGGGCGGCTCGAAATCTGCGCTCCCCTGCAATAATTTCATACCTTCCGGCACCACCTGAGGCCAAGGGTCGTACCAATATGGGTTGCATAATGCCCTGTTGCTTGATTGATTCTGCGAGCTCGTTCAATGCGCCTTCATCCATCCGCGTTCGCGGTTGGTACATACCGGCTTGCAAACACGTCATGGGCAAATGTTGGCTTGTACTTTCTTGTGCTGACTGCCCTAAATGATTTATGGCTGCCGCATCTGCACCGAGTAATGCGTCTAAACCGCGGCCTAACCCTTTTGGTTTTTTTGTAGCCATATTGTTCTCTTTAATTTATTGCGCTTGGTTAACGCGTGTAATAAGTTCGTTTCCAAAATCTGTATATGCTTTTGCACCGCGTGATGCCGGGTCATACACTACGCCAGGTAAGCCGTGGCTAGGTGCTTCTGCTAAGCGAATGTTTCGTGGCACAATTGTTTTAAATACCTTATCGCCAAAGTGCGATACGAGCTGCGCTGAAACCTGTTGTTGCAGTGTTACCCGCGTATCAAACATCACGCGTAGCAGGCCAATTAGGCTTAGTGATGGGTTTATGTTCCTATGTACTCGTTTTATGGTGTTGACTAAATCAGACAAACCTTCAAGTGCAAAGTATTCACACTGCATAGGTATGATGACGCCGTGCGCTGCAGCCAAGCCATTTAACGTGAGTAACGATAGTGTTGGTGGACAATCTATCAGTACGTAATCATAATCTTTTGCCACTAAATCTAATGCTTTTTGTAATTGTTGTTCTCGTTCATTCATGTTGACGAGTTCAATTTCTGCCCCTGACAGTTCTCTATTAGCCGGTAATACGTCATACCCACCCCGTTCTGAAAGAACACGGGCTTCGCTAATTGGAACGGCATCAATAAGAACTTCGTATAGGTGGTGCTTAACTTTATTTTTATCAATACCACTACCCATCGTTGCGTTCCCTTGTGGGTCAAGGTCTATTAATAAAACGCGTTGTCTAAGTTTTGATAAAGCCGCAGCAAGATTAATTGCCGTTGTGGTTTTTCCAACACCGCCTTTTTGATTTGCGATACAAAATACTTGTGGGGGTTTTTTATTGTTATTCGTCATCATGACGTTCCTTTTTATTGATCCACACTAAGCACCGTGTAGCATGCATGTTTGGTACAACAAGGCTTTCAACATGGTTAATTTGCCAAGTGTTTTGTTGATCGAATGCTTCTAGCTCGTCTTTTGAAAGATGCGCTTTCATCGCAATCATTTGGCCATTGTTTTGTACATGTTTGCCCGCCCAATTTATAAAATTGATTAGCGATGTAAATGCTCTTGAGATAACAATATGAACGGGCTCTGTTTGCCAACTTTCTATGCGCTGATGTTGAGCACTTAAGTTTGTTAAGCCCAACATACTTGCAACATGCTTCACAAATGCCACTTTTTTACCAACGGAATCAATACAAATGACTTTTATGTGGGGACACATAATTGAAATAACTACGCCAGGTAACCCGGCACCCGACCCTACATCAAAAATAGACACTTTTTCAATATTTTGTTTTTTAACATAGTTTTCAATTGGTTTAATAACCGACAAAGAGTCATACAAGTGCTGAGTATAGACATCATGCAAGTTTTTGATTGCCGTTAAGTTGTATGTTTTATTCCACTTCAAAATTTGTTTTGCGTATTCTGCTAATCTTTTTTGTTTTGGTAAATCTTGTTGTAGATCAAGAACATTAAAAGCTTTTTGTAGCTCGAGTGATATCTCATAGGTATCGTTTTCGTCGAAACTTACCTTGCTCATACAGTAGATTGATCAAGCATATTTTGGTGTTGGAAACGTTTCACGTGAATCATTATGAGAGATATTGCCGCTGGCGTAACACCTGAAATTCGAGATGCTTGACCAATCGTTTGTGGCTTAACGGTTTTAAGTTTATGTCGAACTTCAATAGAGAGACTATTAATTGCGCCGAAGTCTAAATCTAAGGGTATAACTAACGACTCATGGCTCAATTGTCGTAAAACCTCTTCTTTTTGTCGACTAACATAACCCTCATACTTAATTTCAACCTGAACCTGTGATTTGACAACATCGTCTAACATAACACTTGAAACAAACGAACCATCTAATTTCTTAAGGGAAGATAAACTTGCATAATTGACATCTGGTCGACGAAGAAGATCAGATAACAAATATTCTTTTTCAAGCGGTTTACCTATAACAGTAATCATTTGCTTATCATCTAACAATGAAGGGTGTACAAAAGTACTCTTCAATCGCAAAACCTCATTATCAATCGCTAAACGCTTAGATGAATACCGAACCCAACGCTCATCTTCAACTAGACCAATATGACGACCCAACTCAGTTAATCTTGAATCAGCGTTATCTTCTCTTAAGCTTAAGCGGTATTCAGCACGCGATGTGAACATACGATAAGGTTCTGTAACACCAAGACTAACCAAATCATCAATCATGACACCGATATAAGCTTGATCACGCCTTAAAACAAATGGCTCTTTTTGTAAAACTTGTAAAGCGGCATTAGTACCCGCCATTAAGCCTTGAGCTGCTGCTTCTTCGTAACCGGTCGTACCATTGATTTGTCCAGCGAAAAATAGACCATTAATTGATTGGGTTTCAAGATTTGTTTTTAAATGCCTGGGGTCAAAATAATCATATTCGATCGCATAACCTGGCCGAAGAATACGAGCATTTTCTAAACCAGGTAAAGAGTGCACAATACCTTGTTGTACATCATAGGGAAGGCTTGTTGAAATTCCGTTAGGGTAGATCTCATGAGTTGTTAACCCTTCTGGCTCTAGAAAGATTTGATGGCTACTTTTGTCAGCAAATCGATTTACCTTGTCTTCAATTGAAGGACAATATCTTGGGCCAACACCTTCAATAACGCCAGTATAAAGGGGTGAACGATCAAGACCCGCACGAATAATGTCATGCGTTTTTTCATTAGTATGTGTGATCCAGCAAGGTAATTGCCTAGGGTGCATCGATGCATGACCCATATATGAAAAAACAGGGATTGGTTCAACATCACCCAATTGCTCTTGCAACTTACTAAAGTTGATTGTTTTGCCATCGATACGGGGTGGCGTTCCTGTTTTAAGACGGCCTTGAGGTAAAGACAATTCTTTTAACCGATGTGCTAACGATACAGATGCAGGGTCACCAGCCCTACCAGCCGTATAATTTTGCATACCCACATGAATGAGGCCATTCAAAAAAGTACCTGCAGTAAGCACGATACAGGGCGCATAGAATGCAATACCCAACTGTGTAACAACACCATTAACTTGATCACCAGTAACCAACATGTCTTCAACTGACTGTTGAAAAACTGTTAAATTTGATTGGTTTTCTAGTTTTTGTCGAATTGAAGTTTTGTACAACAATCGATCTGCCTGTGCGCGCGTAGATTGTACGGCCGCACCTTTTGAACTATTTAACGTTCTAAATTGAATACCTGCAAAATCAGTCGCCAATGCCATGGCACCACCTAAAGCATCTATTTCTTTAACGAGATGGCCTTTACCTATACCGCCAATTGACGGGTTACAAGACATTTGACCTAAGGTATCAATATTGTGTGTAAGCAACAATGTTCTAACACCTAAACGAGCAGATGCAAGTGCTGCTTCAGTGCCAGCATGGCCACCACCTATGACGATCACATCGAAGTTAGCCCCATCGCTCATAATACATAGACCTAAAATTGGGTAAGAGTAAGAATTATAAACTGTGTGTATAAAATAGTTTCACGTGAAACGAGACAGTGTACAAACGTATGAAGGGGAAACTAAACTGTGGATAACTTTGGGGATAACTCTGTTGATAAGCTGTGAATATAATGCTAACAACCTGTGTACAACAAAAGTTTTTATAAGTGGCATGTTTAAGAAACAAAAAAAAGTACAAGTGTTTTCAGACGTCTTATTTAAGAAAGAAAAAAAGTAGTTAATTAAGTAATAACGGGCAATCAATGAAGATCAAATCAAAATTACCAGAAGTTGGCACAACCATCTTTACAACTATGAGTAAGATGGCGGCTGAACATAAAGCCATAAACTTAGGGCAAGGGTTTCCAGACTTTAACCCCAGTGACAAACTCATAAGTTTAGTCTATGAAGCCATGCATGCGGGTCATAATCAATATCCATATATGCCAGGCGTTGCGCAACTTAGAGACGTCATACAAAAAAAAATCAAAACATTGTATGGTGCAGATTACGATGTAGAACAAGAAATTACTGTTACCAGCGGCGCTACTGAAGCAATTATGGCTGCGGTTCTAGCTTGTATAAGTCAAGGCGATGAAGCAATAGTCATAGAACCCAGTTACGACGCCTACGAGCCAGCAATAATACTAGCCGGGGGTAAACCTGTCTTTGTCAGTATGTTGCCACCTGATAATGATCATGACACGTTCTGGGTAAATTGGAACCTTGTTGCTGCAGCTATATCAAGTAAAACAAAACTAATAATAATAAATTTTCCACATAACCCAACTGGTGCAATTATGTCAGTTGAAGATTTAGATGCAATAGAGGCAATTGTTTTAAATACAAATATTCTTTTGCTTTCAGATGAGGTTTATGAACACATTGTTTTTAAACCTAATCAACATTTAAGTGTGGTATCAAGACCAAACCTAGTAGAACGAAGTTTTGTGATTTCATCATTTGGAAAAACAACCCACACAACAGGATGGAAAATCGGTTATTGCTGCGCCCCATCTGACCTAACATCAGAGCTTAGAAAAATACACCAGTTTCTAGTGTTTACCGTGCCATCACCGTTTCAATATGCTCTTGCTGAGTACACAAAAGATGCTTCAACATATTTAGACTTGCCTAGTTTTTATCAAGAAAAAAGAGACCTTTTACAAAACGGATTAAAACAAACAAATTTCAAAACATTAAGCTGCCCCTCAACATTTTTTTTGCTTGCTGATTACCGAAATATATCAAATAAAAACGATCAAGATTTTGCAATTTGGTTAACACAAATGCAAGGTGTGACGGTTATACCTGTTTCAGCTTTTTACAATAAATCAAAACCAGTACCTGAATTAGGTTTGATTCGTTTTTGTTTTGCAAAACAAGATAACACCTTAACACAAGCAATTGAAAAGTTAAAAATGATGTAACAATCTTTTTTAATGTTGTTAATTAATCTTTTATATATATAAAAACTAATGGATAATAAGCCCTGTGGATAAGTGGATAACCAGTAAATTACCTATTATTATCATGGTTTTATACTAAAAAAAAGCTGTGCAATTGTTCTGTTTAATACTGTGCACAAATGTGCATAACTTTTTAGTTATTTATTAAGTTAAGCGTTATACACAATGTGTGCACAGGTTGTGCACAGAGTTATCCACAAAAATATATTACTTTCCGATGCAAAAATTAGAAAATATTTCACCTAAAAGATCATCGGCGTATATTTTTCCTGTAATTTCCCCCAATGCATGATGCGTTAGCCGTAGTTCTTCAGCAACAATATCAAGCGATACACCTTCAAAAAATAAATATTCTTGCGCGTGTAACAGATGCGTTTGAGCAATTTTCAATGCACGAATATGTCTTGTTCGACCTTGCCAAGGTGACGATTCACCTAAAGTACGGCCTGCTGCCGTAAGAAGTTTAGCTTTTAATGCATCAAGACCTAGACCTGTTTTTGCTGATACATAAATACAATCATTGTTGTGGTCTTCACTGGAATGAGACGATTTATTAGCAGTATGGTTATGGGCTTGATGATCAACCAAATCACATTTATTTAACAGCGTTAAGTTAAGTAACGAACGATGGTTTATTCCAATTGAAACCCACTTTTGGTATTGCTTGTTAATGACAACATTTTGATTTGAAACATCAATAACATGAAGTATCACATCAGCTTGATTAATTTCTTGCCATGTACGCTCAATACCTAATATTTCTATTTGATCAACGGTATCGCGAAGACCCGCCGTATCAATTAATGTAATGGGCACACCATCAATGTTTAAGTCTTGTGCAATTCGATCACGAGTTGTACCTGCTATGTCAGTCACAATGGCCACAGATTCGCCACACAGTGCATTTAATAGGCTTGACTTACCCACATTAGGCTCACCCATCAAAACAACGCGCAAACCGTCTTTTAAGGCCAAACTGCTCGTAGATGTTTTTATAAGGGTTTGAACCAAGTGATCAATAGTGGTTAACTTTTGTTTTACTTGATATTGTTCAATAAATTCAATTTCTTCTTCGGGGAAATCAAGCGTAGCTTCTACAAGCGTTCTTAAGTGAACAATGGCTTGTGTAATATTTTTTATTTTTTCAGAAAATTGACCGGTTAAAGAACCGGCTGCTGCTTTTGCAGCGGCTACAGATGTCGCATCTATTAAGTCAGCGATTGCCTCAGCTTGTGTTAAATCAATTTTATTGTTTAAAAAAGCCCTTAATGAGAACTCACCAGGTTGTGCAAGTCGAACACCATTAGGTTGCCCGGCTTCTAATGTACGCGTTAATAATCGATTTAAGACAGCACTTCCACCGTGGCCGTGAAGCTCAAGAACATCTTCGCCAGTGTAGGAATGAGGCGCTTTAAAAAAAAGAGCAAGACCAAGATCAATTACTTCACCATTTATGTCTTTAAAAGGCAAATAATGAGCAAAACGTGGTGTTAGTGTTTGGCTGAACAGTTCAGTAATTAAAGGTTCTAAAGTCAAACCAGAAACACGTATAACACCGATGCCGCCGCGCCCTGGCGCAGTGGCAATGGCTGCAATGGGTGCGGTGTCAAAGCTGCTCATTTAACGGTGTACAACGGCCTGTGCTGCAGCTATTTTCTTTGTTACGTACCATTGTTGAGCAATTGAAAGAATGTTGTTTACACACCAGTAAAGCACTAAACCGGCTGGGAAAAAGAACATCATGCCACCAAAAATTAACGGCATAAACATCATTACCCGCGCTTGCATGGGGTCAGGCGGCGTTGGGTTAAGCTTCATTTGTAGAAACATGGTTGCCGTCATAATGGCAGGCAAAATAAACAATGGGTCGCGAACTGATAAGTCATCTACCCACAATACCCAGGGCGCACCGCGCATTTCTACGCTAGCCAGCAGTACCCAGTACAAAGAAATAAAGACAGGAATTTGAACGACGACGGGTAAACAACCACCAAGAGGGTTAATTTTCTCAGTTTTGTACATGTCCATCATGGCCATGTTGAGTTTTTGTTTATCGTCACCAAATTTTTCACGCAAAGATTTTAAGCGTGGGGCGACCAATTTCATTTTCGCCATTGACTTGTAGCTGGCAGCTGACAAGGGGTAAAAAATTGCTTTAACCACGACAGTTAGTGCAACGATTGTCCAGCCCCAATTACCTAAGATACTGTGTAACCAAGTCATTAAAATAAATAACGGTTTAGCAATAATCGTAAACCAACCGTAGTCAACAACAAGATTTAAATTAGGTGCCAAAGCTTCTAATGATGATTGATCTTGAGGACCAACCCATAATGAAGATTTTATTGTGACAGGGTTTGAAGTTTCAACCTTACCAACGGGCTCAATGGCGCGTACGGCAAATATACCTTTTTGCACTTCAGCCATGTCGTAATAACGCTCTTGACCTTGAACCGGTACCCAAGCGGTTACAAAGTAATGTTGAATCATGGCTATCCAGCCATTGTCAGCTTGTTTTACAAAATCAGCTTTATTTTTTTCAATATCTGAAAACGATATTTTTTGAAATTTACCTTGCTCTGTGTAAATAGCCGGCCCAGTAAAGGTATGATAAAAACTAGAGGTATTCTCAGGGTCACGGCCATCACGACTGATCTGCAAATAAACCGATGGGTTAATACTTGACGACGTCAAATTTTCAATTTTATGTTCAACATCAATGGCATAGGTACCACGATGAAGCGTAAACGTTTTAGTTAATCGCACCCCATCAGACTCTGCTACAAAAGAAATAGGTAAGGTGTCGCCAGTCATAACTGTATCAGTTGTAACGGGTGTGAAAAGACTTAAATGAGTTGGGTAACTTTGACCAGTAGGTGCCCCAGTTAAGCCCGTTTGTACGACATAAGTGTGTGCAGGTGTTTGCTCTAACAAAAGTGTTGGTTTTGATTTGTCGCTAATTGCTGAAAACTTTAACAATTCGGCTTGAACAATTTGTGCACCGATCAAATCAAATGTGAGTTGTAAAACATCAGTTTTAATAACGAACGGTTTTGATTGTGTTGAAGTAGGCGGCACGATCAATTGTGGTGGCGTCTGTGAGCCTTGATTTGTAACGGGGGCCTGAGGAACCCCTACAGCACTTGCAGAAGATTGCGTTGCGGGTGTTGCGGGTGTGTTGCTAGAGACAGTTGATGGCGCAAATAACGAACCACCGCCACCCTTAACCTGCCAGTTGTTCCACAACATAAGCAGTGAAAAAGCAAAAATCATCAATAAGATGGTGCGACGGATATCCATACAAGCCCAATTCAGAAATTCATTAGAACCGATGCAAACGCATCGAACGACAGCCACACAGTTTAACGTTAAAACCCCGTTACGCTGAGGCAAGATTTTATACAAAAAAACGCTAAGATTTACTTTTTAATGGTGGCACGGGATCATGCCCACCCTTGCACCACGGGTTACACCGCCCAATTCTTTTTATACCTAACCAACAACCCCGAAAAGGCCCCCAAAGTCGAATAGCATCGATCGTGTAATGAGAGCAAGAAGGGGTAAAACGGCATGATTGACCGACCCAAGGACTTAAGAAAAATTGATACCCGCGAACGAGTTTTATCATTAAATATGACAAGAAATTCATCAAATTTGTGCTAACAATAGGTCAGCTTCTAAGCGCACGATTCGTTTGAGTTCAGTCAGTGAAAGGTTGCGAGCATTAGACTGAAGTCGAACAACATAATCACCCCATTTAAGTTGGGTGCGTTGCAAGCGAAAGGCCTCTCTAACAACACGTTTAATAGCATTTCGTGTGACGGCTAAAGGTGCTTGTCGTTTACCCACGATCAAACCCAGCCGAGCAGGGCTGGTTTGAGAGGGTAACCAAAAGATTGTTAAAAGCTTGCCCTTGGCAGAGGGCTGCTTTTTTAAAACCGCGGCAAATTCCTCTGGGCGATGTAAGCGTGTTTCGGGGGGCAATGTGGTGCAATTTAGCATCATAAAACGCCTAACCCTAATAAGTGGGGTGTAAAACCCCGACTCATATTAAACGGCTAAACGCTTGCGGCCTTTGGCGCGACGAGCGTTAATAACTGCACGACCACCACGAGTTTTCATGCGAATACGGAAGCCGTGAGTACGTTTACGGCGGGTAACGGAAGGTTGATAAGTACGTTTCATAATGACAAGCTCACAAGGACAAATATAATAAAAAACGAACTAAACGGCGCTGAGCCAACCGTTAAAAGACGATTACCCACGCAATAGATATTCGGGAAAGCCCTCTATTTCATCAAAAAATACGAGAAACGTCAAATGGTTAGCACGAAATAACAAGGTTTTAGACGTATTACCCTGTGGATAACTTTCTGTCTAACAAGGTAGAATTGAGGTTTAGTCGATAAAACTCAATGAAAGAATTTTGGCAATCATGTCTGCTTAAACTTGAGCAGGAACTTCCTTCCCAGCAGATGAGCGCTTGGATCAAACCTTTGACGCCTGTTTCTTTTGATGCGTCTACAGGCCAGTTGCGCCTGCTTGTGCCAAACCGACATAAATTAGATTGGGTAAGAAAAAATTTTTCTAATCGCATTGAACAACTGGCAGCTGAATGGTTTGGGCAAACCGTTTCTTTAATATTTGAACTTGCGCCGACACAAAGCGAATCAACATTTGCAACAAATACAGCAAATACAGCAAACATAGATTTATTGGCTGATGTAAACGTTACAAACCCTATTGCTTTTAAAATGAGTGACAAAAATACGGCAAATCAGGTTGTCACAAATAGCTTGACCAACAATTCATCTAACAATTCAACCAATAACGTAAACAATCAGTTTGGTGGGTCTGCTACAACAAACGAAGCACAGCTTTGGCGAGCTTCGACTGAAACAACGGGTGCTATGAGTAACCCGGTTCAGGCCGCTTCAATGGCTTCAAATCATAACCCTTCACGCCTACATACGAATCTCACGTTTGAAAACTTTGTAACAGGTAAAGCCAATCAATTGGCACGTGCTGCAGCCATTCAGGTTGCCGAAAACCCAGGTATTTCTTACAACCCTTTATTTTTATACGGGGGTGTTGGCTTAGGCAAAACACATTTGATTCACGCCATTGGCAACGCCTTAATGGCTAAACATAATGGCGCCGTTCAAGTGAGATACGTTCATGCTGACCAATACGTTTCAGACGTCGTCAAAGCCTATCAACGCAAAGCATTTGATGAATTTAAACGTTACTACCATTCTTTAGATTTGTTGCTAATCGACGATATACAGTTTTTCTCGGGAAAAAGTCGAACACAAGAAGAGTTTTTCTATGCGTTTGAGGCAATGGTGGCTCAACGTAAACAAATCATTATTACCAGTGATACTTATCCTAAAGAACTAGACGGTATTGATGAGCGTTTAATTTCAAGATTTGATTCAGGCTTAACGGTGGCAATTGAGCCGCCAGAGCTTGAAATGCGCGTTGCAATTTTATTGCGTAAGGCTGAAGCCGAAAATGTTCAAATGCCTGAAGAAGTGGCTTTTTTTATTGCAAAACACTTGCGCAGTAATGTTAGAGAATTAGAGGGTGCGCTGCATAAAGTCTTGGCTTACGCTCGTTTTCATGGTCGTCAAGAGTTAACACTTGAGTTTTGTCGAGACGCATTAAAAGATCTGTTGTCGATATCAAGTGGGCAAATCAGCGTTGAAAATATACAAAGAACGGTTGCTGATTTTTATAAAATGAAAGTCGCTGACATGTATTCAAAACGCCGACCAGCTAACATTGCAATGCCACGTCAAGTCGCAATGTACTTGGCGAAAGAGTTGACTCAAAAAAGTTTGCCAGAAATTGGTGACTTATTTGGGGGTCGCGACCATACAACCGTATTACATGCTGTGCGTAAGATTGCAGATCTTAGGTCAAAACAAACTGAGCTGAATCACACGTTACATGTTTTAGAGCAAACACTTAAAGGATAATTAAGGGGCATTCTATGCAACTCATTCAAGCACAACGCGATGCGTTATTAAAACCACTGTCAATGGTTGTGGGTATTGTCGAGCGACGACATACATTACCTATTTTGGCCAATATTCTCATTCGTAAAGAGGGCAGCCGAGTATCGTTTATAGCGACCGATCTAGAAGTTCAAATTACAACGCATGTGCAATTTGGTGTGGGCGAGTCAATTGAGTCATTAACGGTGGGCGCTCGAAAATTACTAGATATTTTAAGAGCCCTACCCGACACGGGTGATGTGCATGTGTCGCAAACGGCTAATAAATTAACGGTACAAACCGGTAAAAGCCGCTTTGCATTGCAGACATTAGCCGCGGCAGAATACCCAGTGGTCGCCCAGCCTGACCATTACGCTGCCAGTGTTGTCGTGCAACAAAAAGAACTCAAGCAATTATTGAGTGCGGTACATTTTGCAATGGCACAACAAGATATTCGTTATTATTTAAACGGTATGTTGTTGGTTTTAGAGCCAGGTAAATTACATGCGGTGGCAACAGACGGTCACCGATTGGCACATGTTACTTGCTCTGTTGAAGGCATTCAAGCCACACAAGAAGTCATTGTGCCGCGTAAAACAGTTCTTGAAATGTTGCGTTTGCTTGAAGATTCTGACCAAATCGTCACAATTGATGTGGCACCTGGTCAGATAAGATTCAGGTTCGGTGACGTTGAATTGGTGTCTAAACTGGTTGAAGGTAAGTTTCCTGACTATAAGCGGGTAATACCGTCCGGTTACATCAATTATTTTGATGTGTCACGTGAAGCCCTTTTATCAAGCCTTCAACGTGCAGCGATCTTAACGACAGATAAATTCAGAAGTGTGCGAGTGCAGTTGGGTGATAACCTGATGAAGATTTCTGCAACGAATGCGGAACAAGAAGAAGCACAAGAAGAAATTGATGTTGATTACGGTCATACCGCCCTCGATGTTGGTTTTAACGTTAGCTACTTGCTTGATTTTTTAGCCAACACAAAAAATGAAACCATTCGCTGGTCGGTCAGTACCGATACCAATGCATCTGCTCTTTTAACCATACCTGAAAATGACAACTTTCAATATGTTGTTATGCCAATGAGAATCTAGTATTTATGACTGATAAAAACATAACCCCCGACCAAGATAGCTATGGTGCCGATTCAATCAAGATGCTTAAAGGGCTTGAAGCGGTTCGTAAGCGCCCAGGTATGTATATTGGTGACACATCTGATGGCACCGGTTTGCACCATATGGTTTTTGAGGTTGTCGATAACGCTATTGACGAAGCCTTAGCTGGCCATTGCGACGATATCGTTGTCACCATTCACTCAGACAATTCAATATCGGTTACTGATAATGGGCGTGGTATTCCAACTGACATTCATAAAGAAGACGAGTTCGAGCGCAGTGCTGCTGAAATTGTAATGACCGAGTTGCATGCTGGCGGCAAGTTTGATCAAAACTCATACAAAGTATCAGGTGGTTTGCACGGTGTGGGCGTGTCTTGCGTTAATGCACTATCTGAGTGGTTAAGGTTAACCGTTCGACGCAATGGTCAAGTGCATCAAATGGAATTTCACCGTGGCGCACGTGTTGCACCATTGGCGGTAACGGGTACGACTGAAAAGCGGGGTACAGAAGTACGTTACCTTGCTGATTCTGAAATATTCAATAATATTGAATACCATTACGAAATTTTAGCAAAGCGTTTACGTGAGTTATCTTTTTTAAACAATGGCGTCAAAATTCGTTTAGTTGATCAGCTTCAAGGAAAGGAAGAAAATTTTGCGTACTCTGGTGGCGTAAAAGGTTTTGTTCAATACATTAATAAAAATAAAACAGTTTTACACCCCAATGTATTTGCTGTGGAAACTGAATCAGATGTCGGTGGTACGCTGGTTGGTGTTGAAATTGCAATGCAATGGAATGATGGTTACAGTGAGCAAGTGCTGTGCTTTACTAACAACATTCCACAACGTGATGGCGGTACCCACTTAACAGGTTTGCGTGCAGCATTAACGCGTGTTTTAAATAAATACATTACTGACAATGATTTGGCCAAAAAAGCCAAAGTTGAAACGTCTGGTGATGACATGCGCGAAGGTTTGTCGTGTGTTTTGTCAGTTAAAGTACCAGAACCTAAATTTAGTAGCCAAACCAAAGACAAGTTGGTTTCAAGTGAAGTTCGCCCAGCAGTTGAAGACGCTGTCGCACGCACACTTGAGTCGTGGTTGCTTGAAAATCCAACTGACGCAAAGGCCTTGTGTAACAAGGTCATTGAAGCTGCTCGTGCTCGAGAAGCCGCTCGTAAAGCACGTGAAATGACACGTCGTAAAAGTGTCTTAGAAGGGGCTGGCTTGCCTGGTAAGCTGGCCGACTGTCAAGAAAAAGACCCTGCATTGTGTGAAATTTATATTGTTGAGGGTGACTCTGCAGGTGGGTCAGCTAAGCAAGGTCGTGATCGAAAGTTTCAAGCGATTTTGCCACTGCGCGGCAAAGTGTTGAATGTTGAAAAAGCACGTTTTGATAGATTGATTGCCAGTGAGCAAATCACCACCCTGATTACTGCATTAGGTACCAGTATTGGGCCCGACTTTAATATCGATAAGCTACGCTATCACCGTATTATCATCATGACTGACGCTGACGTTGATGGCGCACATATTCGCACACTCTTACTGACTTTGCTTTATCGTCAAATGCCATTATTGGTTGAACGTGGCCATATCTATATTGCGCAACCGCCGCTTTACAAAGTGAAGGCGGGAAAAGAAGAGCGTTACTTAAAAGACGAGCAAGAAGAAACACAGTTTATGATGCAGTTGGCTTTAAAAGAAGCGCAGTTAGTGCCATCATTGGGTGCCGAAGCGGTTAAGGGTGACGCTTTAGGCCAGCTGGCAAGGCAGTATGGTTTAGCAGAAGCGGTGATTGCTAGATTGTCACGCTTCATGGACCCTAAAGCTTTACTCGCTATTGTTGGTGGTGTTGATATTAAATTGGGTAACGCTGAAGAGGCAGAGCAAAGTGCCCAAGCGTTGCAAGCAGTATTGCAAGACCCCGTCATGCCTGAACTTGTTACAGTGTTTTCTCAATATGATGATGCAGCTGAAAGCTACCGGTTAAGAGTGCATCGTCAGCACCACGGTAATGTTCGTATTACGCCGCTTGATGCAGACTTTGTAAAGGGCGCTGACTACGGTGTACTTCATCAAACCAGCGCAACGTTCAAATCATTTATTGGTGAAGGCGCTGTTGTCTTACGTGGCGAAGGTGAAAAGCGTCGCGAACAAGCAATTAGTAATTTTGGTCAGGCCATGTCATGGTTGCGTTCTGAAGCAGAGCGCGGCGTCAGTAAGCAGCGTTATAAAGGCTTGGGTGAAATGAACCCTGCCCAGCTTTGGGAAACCACAATGGACCCAACTGTTCGTCGTTTAATGCGGGTTCAAATAGAAGATGCATTATCAGCAGATTTAATGTTTACAACGCTGATGGGTGACCAGGTTGAGCCGCGGCGAGAGTTTATTGAAGCCCATGCATTGCAGGCGGCCAACATAGATATTTAATCTTTTTACTAGTAAACCTTGCCCGCCTTGAACGGTGGGTACTTCGTCACTATTTGTTACATTACCAGCTGGTGCCTACTTCCCATAAAACGGGGGCGCCAGCGATTTCTGCTTTTCTCATCATTTGTAGAAGTGGGTAAGCGCGTTGCCCAAGCCGAACAGCTTCATTCATGGGGTGGGGTTTGGGCTCGTCAAGATTGTCATCTTGAGTGGGTGTTTCGGCCGCAATTGCCGCTTCTATCATGCGAATAGCTTTGGGTAATTGTTCAGCCGTGAATACACCGCGCTCAGCTAAGTTGTCGTCAACAGGCTTACCGGCAGTTGCTAAAACAGCTTTGGCATGTTTTCCTAACATAATAATATTTGCATCAACTTTGCTGCTAAAAGTGACCAACATGGTATGACTCCGAATGGGTAAATCGATGCGTTAATAAAAACATATGACCTATTAAGAGAGAGTATTCCTGAAAAAGGAATGCAATGGTTAATTTTAGAGTCACATTATTATTTATTTTGTTTTTTTTAGGGTGGCCGTTGATGCTAAATGCTGAGACATGTTGGCCTTTATCAGCGCGCCCTCAGGCTAAACCAAGGCCACCAAAATCTAAATTTATACTACCTGCTTATAACCCTATCAATCATGTTGCAGAGTCTGCGATAGCGCCCTGCTTAGAAGAGCAAACAACGCAACTTGATGGGCACCCCTCAAAGCAGCAGTCAAGGCGACCTTCAAAACGAATTCTTTTTGCATTTGATGGCACGGGTAATGATGCGACATCGCTTACTAATGTATGGCGCTTCGCACAAGGGTATCGTGATGGTGAAGTTTATTACTTGCCTGGGCCCGGTCGAGCGGTGGGCTTGAACCAAGAAACTGATGCCTCTGACGTGGCGTTAGCGTGGTCAGCAGGGCAGCGCGTTGACATTCAATGGTACAGGTTGTTGCAGACGTTATCGCAACAAAATGACGGCGTTACAGCAATAGATGTTGTGGGTTTTTCAAGAGGGGCTGCATTAGCGCGACACTTTGTAAATAAAGTATCGCAAAATGTAAAAGCGGGTCGGTTTTGGTACCCGCACCCTCAAATGGGAAAAATTACGACGTGTGTTGATTTAAGGTTTATGGGGTTATTTGATACCGTTGCACAATTTCATTTGTTAGGCTTGACTGATCAAGCCTACAACTTAACCATTCCAGCTTCATTTAAACGGGTTTCTCATGCGGTCGCTTTGCATGAGTTTCGATGGGCATTCCCTCTTACGGCGGCGGTTGGCCCACAGGTTGTTGAAAAGGCGTTTGTCGGGGCACATGCTGATATTGGCGGCGGGTATTTAACGGCAACGGCTTCACCGGGCTCTACACCAGGCGATCTATCTGAAGTGACTTTGCGTTGGATGTTTAACCAAGCGAAACAAACGGGTGTTGATGTGTATGACAGTAAGGCAGAGTCGCCGGTTGAGTCGATCAGTCAAGCGCCTATTTTGCATCAAGAGGGGCAACGTTTCTGGGGTGCAATGTTAGCCAAAGATCGGCGAGTCGGTGAACAGCTACAGGGCCAAATTGCTCATTTGGGTAGCCGTTTGCGCCAAGAGGTTGAAGCCTTCATTAAGCGCCCTGTTTTGGGTAAAGCGGTTGCACCTGATGTAGCAGGGTGGGTCAATTTAGCACCCTACTTTGATTGGCTAAAGCGACGCGTCACGATGCCTTAGTTGGGCTTATCGTATTCAATAAGCCGATTCAGGCTATGATTAAAAACCTCTACCTCATGCTTTTTATTTATGCTTGCTGAGCAAAAACAAACCCTTATTGACTGTCTGAACGCTGCGGTTAAGCAGCATTTACCTGATATGACCCCCAACGTTGTGCTTGAGCGCCCGAAAGTTGCACAGCATGGTGATATGGCCACGAACGTTGCGATGCAGTTGGCTAAATCGGTCGGTCAACCTCCTCGCGTGCTTGCACAGTCGATTATTGATCTACTGATGGCAGACCCACAAGCAAAAAAATTAATTGCCAGTGCTGAATTGGCGGGCCCCGGTTTTATTAATTTTAGGTTGTCGCACACAGCCCGTTGTGTGGTGCTCGACAGCATAAGAGATCAAGGTAGTCACTATGGTCGTCAAGCGCGGTTAGGGCAAAAGATACTGGTTGAGTTTGTTTCGGCTAACCCAACAGGGCCATTGCATGTGGGTCATGCACGCCAAGCGGCTTTAGGCGATGCGATTTGTCATTTGTTTGATGCCGTGGGCTATGACGTCAACCGTGAGTTTTATTACAACGATGCGGGCAATCAAATTGAGAATCTCGCCATCAGTGTGCAAGCGCGCGCACGCGGCATAGAACCTGACCATCAAGATTTTCCACAAGATGGGTATAAGGGCGATTACGTTCTTGATGTGGCCCGCGATTATCTTGATAAGAAAAGAGTTCAAGCCAGTGATGGTTTGGCGGTTGAGGGTTTAGGCGACCCTAATGACATAGAAGCAATTCGACGTTTCGCGGTGGCATACTTGCGCCGTGAACAAGATATTGATTTAAATGCATTTGGCTTAAAGTTTGATCAATACTTTTTAGAAAGTTCGCTTTATGCTTCGGGCCAAGTTGAGCATACGGTTGAAAAACTGGTTGCTAGTGGCTATACCTACGAACACGAAGGTGCGCTTTGGTTGCAAACCACTGCGCTCGGAACAGGCGATGACAAAGACCGCGTCATGCGCAAAAGCGAAGGGGGCTACACCTACTTTGTGCCAGATGTGGCCTACCACGTCAACAAATGGTCTCGTGGCTTTACGCATGCTGTTAACATTCAAGGTAGTGACCACCACGGTACGGTTGCACGTGTGCGGGCTGGCTTACAAGCACTTAATGTAGGTGCACCAAAAGATTACCCATCTTATATTTTGCACAAAATGGTCAAAGTGGTGCGGGGTGGTGTGGAAGTTAAAATCTCTAAACGTGCCGGCAGTTACGTGACGCTTCGCGACTTAATTGACTGGGTTGGCCAAGACGCAGTGCGATTTTTCTTAATACAGCGACGCGCCGATACCGAATTTGTATTTGATATTGATTTGGCGCGTTCAAAAAGTGAAGAAAACCCGGTCTACTACGTGCAATATGCCCATGCACGTATTTTTTCAATGATTGCACAAGCGGGGTTGTCACACGAACAGGTTATGCATGCGCCAACCGCTTTTTTAGTGGCGCCAACTGAAGTCGTTCTTATGCAGCGCTTAGCTGAGTTCGGCCAAACTATCGCTTTAGCAGCACAAGAACTGTCACCGCATGTGTTGGCGTTCTGGTTGCGTGATTGCGCGGCAGATTTTCATGCTTGGTATAACGCTGAAAGGGTCTTAGTAGAAAACCTTGAATTAAAGGCCGCACGACTAAGGTTGGCCGCTGCGACACGCCAAGTTTTGGCAAATGGTCTGGCCTTATTGGGTGTTTCTGCCCCAGATCGGATGTAACATTTCCATATGGCTAATAGAAAATCATCGGGTGGCAGTTCATTTAAATCGATTTTGATCGGTTTATTTATAGGTTTGGGTCTTGCGGCGGTTGTCGTTTTTATGGTGATGCGCGCCCCACCGCCTTTTGTTGATCGTGCCAGCCGCACGACCACTACAGGTGAGTCTTCCGTAGACCCCCGTGTTGCGCCTGACCCAAATGCGGCATTAGGCGGTGGCGGGTCTGCACCCAGCCCCATGGCACTGCCTACACAAGACGAAATTGGTGCTTTGATCGCTACCTTACCAATTGAAGCAAATAAGCCACCAAAGTTACCGCCACCCCCAAGCGCTAAACCTTTACCCCCTGCGCCTGAGTTGCCTAAGCAGGAACCCGGTGATGTTCGCAGTTACTATTTACAAGTGGGTGCTTTTCGGGTTTTAGAAGACGCAGAGGCGATGCGTGCGCGACTTCTTTTGTTGGGCCTGCCCGTTGAAATTCAACGTGCAGAGGTTAATGGTATGCAGGTTAACCGCGTGCGTTCAGGTCCGTATGCTAAGTTAGATGAGATGAATCGAGCGCGCTCGCGATTAAGCGAAGAGAAAATAGTCAGCACGATCATTAGGCAATAGTTTTGACTTGACAGTTTTTGTCCTGCCAAATACGGTTTTATGCGTAAATTTAAAAAAAAGGATCATCACATATGCAACATTGGCAAAAATTTTTATCTATAGCTGTTATGTCTTTTTTCGCTTGGGGCACCCCAGCGCTGGCACAAACGCCACCAGCACCAAATGCTAAGTTTGTTAATGTCAACCCGCCTCAGCCTACAGAGCCGGGCAAAATTGAAGTACTTGAATTTTTTTCATACGGTTGTCCTCACTGTGCAGTGCTTGAGCCAATGGTTCAAACATGGCGAAAAACATTGCCATCTGATGTCGCTTTATACGGCGTGCCTGTTGCATTTAACGCGGGTATGAAACCATTGCAATTTTTGTATTATGCGTTAGACGCTGTGGGTCGCTCAGATCTGCACCCACTTGTGTTTAAAGCGATTCATGACGAGAAAAAACGCATTTTTACTGAGCCTGCTATTGTTGATTGGGTTGCGTCACAAGGTGTTAATAGAACGCAGTTTCAAGCAGCTTTCAATTCGTTTGGCGTTCAGTCTAAAGCGCAACGCGCTGATCAGCTTGCTAAGGCTTATGGCTTACAAGGCACCCCTTCAATTGCCGTAGCAGGGCGATTTATGACGTCACCTTCAGAAGCAGGCGGCTATCAACAAACGGTTGACGAAGCCAATCGTTTGGTTAACCAAGTACGCAATTAATTATTGATCTATAAGCGAAAGGGCTTGTTTAAGATCTGTTATTAAATCGTCAACAGATTCTAAACCGATATGTAACCTCAAGACCCCGTGATCTTGGCCTGCCCAAGCACGGTGGGGCTTAAGTGCCGAGGGGCTAACCCATTGCACCAAGCTTTCAAAACCACCCCAAGAAAACCCAATACCAAATAAAGTCAATGCATTGACAACCGGCTTAAGTGCCAAAGCGGTGCATGTGAACTCAACACTCAGCATGCCATTTGAACCTGAGCAATCTCTTTGCCATAACGCGAAGCCGGGGTCTTGAGGCCAGGCAGGGTGATAAATGCGGGCAACATGTGATTGCGTCGCTAAAAAATCACAAACAGTTAGCGCACTTTTGGCATGGTGAGGCATACGTACCGCTATGGTACGAACCCCTCGCAATGCCAACCACACGTCATCAGCGCTGACAGCGTTGCCAATTGCGTATTGGGTGCGATGAATTGACGCAGCCAAGTCGTCGCGGTTTGTAACCAAGGCGCCCATCAGCAGATCAGAATGGCCCGCAATGTATTTAGTGCCGGCAACTAACGAGATATCGGCACCCAGTGCCAGAGGTTTATAGATGTGGCTCGAGCCCCAAGTATTATCAATTGCAAGAGGAACATTGTGTTGTTTAGTGATGCGCGCAATAGCGGGCACATCAAGCATTTCAAATAACAATGAGCTTGGCGATTCAATGTAAACAAGTTTTGTGTTGGGGCGAATCAGTGCTGCTAAATCGTCATGATTAGGTGAAAAATAACCGACTTCAATACCAAGACCTTTGAGCAGATCTTGATCTAAGGTTCTCATGGGGCCGTATATACCGTCTGAAACTAAGGCATGATCGCCACTTTGTAGCAGGCTCATAAATAGTAAGTGTATAGACGCTAAACCTGAAGGCGACAGCACGCAATAATTACCGCCCTCTAAAGTATTAAATATCTTTTCTAAGGCACGATGGGTTTCTAAACCTGAAATGCCGTAAGTCACAACACGTTCACCTTTCGCACGCAACGCCTGCATTTTTTCTAATGCGTCAAGGCTTTCAAATCTAACGGTACTGGTGCGAATAGAAGCAAGGCTGACGGCGGCAGTTTTGGTTTCAGGGTCAAAGGCGCCGCTACCAATGTGTACCAGCGAGGTATCAATATGATGGGTCATGATCTTTGAAAGCAAATCACGCCCCCTTCGTCAACCGAGCGTTTAAGCTTTCCTTCAAAATAAAGCGCGTGAAGATGCGCAATGGCTTCACCCATGGCAAAAGTCATTTGATGCAAGTCAAGCGTACGCTTAAAGAGTATAGGTACAACTTGCATGGTAGTTTGAGGGGTCGTGCAGGCGTCTAGTACTTCTTGTAAACGATCGCGATGATGCGCGTGTTGTTGGGCAATACGTTCGTGTAGACCCACAAAAGGTTTGCCGTGTGATGGTAAAACTAGGGTGTCGGCAGGTAGTTTGTTATAGGCATCAAGTGAATTTAAATACAATGGCAAAGGGTTAGCCATGGGTTCAAAGTTAAACACGCTGACGTTTGTAGAAATACGAGGCAAAACCATATCGCCCGCAATCAGCACACCTTTATCGGCACAATATAGTGAGAGGTGTTCAGGGGCATGGCCATAGCCAGTGATGATTTCCCAAGCACAGTTTGGGCTACCGATTTGAATGTGATCGCCGTTCATCAAACGATAAAAGCTCTCGGGAACTTGGGGAACTAAATTCACGTAATAGTTTGCGCGGGCATGTACCTTTTCAAGCGACTCGGGGTCAGTCATGCCGTGACGCGCAAAGTGTTGCATCGCGCCTTCACCCCCTGCACCGCTGGTGGTGTTGTGCACAGCCCAAAGCTTTGCGGTCATATAGTCTGTCATGCTCATCCAGCAGGGCGCCTGCCATCGATCGCATAACCAATGCGCCAAACCAATATGATCAGGGTGCATGTGGGTCACAATAATGCGCAAGACGGGTAGGCCTTCAAGCTCGTTTTCAAATACAGCTTCCCACGTGGCTTTTACCTCGTCTTTACAGATGCCAGCGTCAACAATTGTCCACCCTTCACGACCATCAAAATGGTCACGCAGCAGCCAAAGGTTAATGTGATCAAGGGCAAAAGGTAAGGGCATGCGTAACCATTTCACCCCAGGTGCAACCGTTAGAGCATGACCTGGTTCGGGTAAGGTGTCGCCCAAAGGGTAAATTAACTTATGTTCTTGTGGGTTCATTTATTTTTTGTTGCCTCGAACGATTTAACTTAAGCTTAGTTATCATAACTGTAATTTACGGCGGCTAAAATACATAAATAAGGCTAGATCATGATTCAGTTAACCGATATTCAGCAAATAGAACCTGTACCTGTTCAAGTATTAGCACCCGATGCGGTTGCAAAAATCATGTTGGCTGCTTTTGATCGGCATTATGCGTTGTTTCGTTACGGTGCACAGCGTGCTAAATCTTTGTTTGAATCTGGCGATTGGCAATCAATACAGCAGCTTTCTAGAGAGCGCATTGAGTATTACGATATGCGTGTAAGAGAATGTATAGCCAAGCTAGAACCTGCCTTGGCAAAAGATCAAACGATGCAATCAAAAAGTTTGGTAGATGTTGAGTTTGACGACAGCCCCATGCCGCAAAAACAGCGTGATTTTTGGCAATCAACTAAGCTGGCATTTGTGAGTTTGTTAGCTGATCACCGCCAACCAGAATGCGCAGAAACATTTTTTAATTCTGTTTCATGTCGTGTTTTACACCGCGATTATTTTCACAACGATTTTCTGTTTGTGCGTCCTGCCGTTGCAACAGATTATCTTGACAGTGAAATGCCGGCGTATAGGGTGTACTACCCGTCTTGGCAGGGTTTGCGCAAAACAATAATTCGCATGGTGGCAGACTTTGGTCTTGCCGCCGGTTTTGAAAACTTACCGCGAGACGCTCGGTTATTAGCCGGTATGGCCTGCCAGCAGCTCAATAAAATTGTCACGCAAACCAGTGGCCATCGCATAGCGGCCGATTGCCAAGTTCAAGTGCTGGGGTCATTATTTTTTAGAAATAAGGCAGCCTTTATTGTGGGCCGTTTAATTAACCAGGGGGCGCTTTACCCGTTTGCGATTCCGTTGGTACGAACCACCCCGGGTCAAGTGAGACTTGATGCATTATTGTGCCAAGATTCAGAGCTGACTACTTTATTTAGTTTTACGCGCGCGTATTTTTTGGTTGATATGGAAGTGCCTGCCGCCTATGTTCAGTTTATAAGTACTTTAATGCCGCGCAAACCGAAGGCTGAAATCTATACGATGCTGGGTTTACAAAAACAGGGTAAAACGCTTTTTTATCGTGATTTTCTGCAGCATTTAGCACACTCAACAGATAACTTTGACATTGCGCCAGGTATTAAAGGCATGGTGATGGGTGTTTTTACACTACCCTCGTACCCTTATGTTTTTAAGCTTATTAAAGACAAAATTTTGAAAGATGGCATGACCCATAAAATTGTGCGTGCAAAATATCAAATGGTAAAAATGCACGATCGGGTTGGTCGACTATCTGATACGTGGGAATATTCGCAAGTAGCGTTGCCTAAAAATCGATTTTCAGCTGCGTTGTTAAAAGAACTTAGAGAGGTGGCACCAAATGCTGTTGAAGAGTTAAGTGACACATTAGTTTTTAAACATTTATATATTGAGCGACGCATGACGCCGCTTAATATTTATCTGCAAGGCGCCCCGACTGACTTGCGAAACAAAGCAATTATTCAATATGGCGATGCCATCAAACAATTGGCTGCTGCTAATATATTTCCCGGTGATATGTTGTACAAAAACTTTGGTGTTACGCGTTTAGGCCGTGTGGTGTTTTACGATTACGATGAAATACAACGCATGACTGAAATGAATTTTCGTGCCATACCACCTGCCCCAAATGAAGAAGCAGAGATGGCCAGTGAACCGTGGTATGCCGTCGGCCCTAACGATGTTTTTCCTGAAGAGTTTGCAACGTTTTTATTGGGCGACTTGGTTATTCGTAAGGTGTTTCAGTTGCACCACGCTGACTTACTGACCCCTCAGTGGTGGCAAAAATGTCGCGAGCGGGTTGCTCAAGGCCGTATAGAAGACCGTCTACCCTATGGCCCTGAATGCCGTTTAAGCCCACACATACCTGAACCGGTTTAATGCTGCTATGCAGCGTTTAAGGCGGTATGTTGTTTTAAGATAGTGCTTAATTTTGCAGTTTGAAAAACACGAATACGTGGCGCAAGTGCTTTCAGTAGAACGCGTTTGGCTAAACGAATGTCATATTCTGCTTGTAGATTGATCCAAAATTCAGGTTCCATTGAAAAGAAAAGACCTAGCCTCACGGCGGTATCTGCTGTCAAGCCGCGGTGACCATTAATGATCTCGCTGATTCGGCTTGGCGCTACATCAATGTCGGCCGATAATTGTCTTGCGGTCAGCCCAAGGGGTTTCATAAACTCTTCAAAGAGAATTTCGCCTGGGTGAATTTCTTCTAGTTTTCTGGTCATGAGGCTTTGCCTTAATTAATGATAATCAACAATTTCAACCTGATAAGGGCCATCTTCTTTCCAGGTAAAGCAGATTCGCCATTGATCGTTAATGCGAATGCTGTGCTGACCCAATCGATTGCCCGCCAGTTGCTCTAGCCGATTGCCTGGTGGAACCCTTAATGCGTCTAAAAAAACAACCGCGTTTAATACAAGAAGCTTTCTTCTCGCAACGCGCTCTATATTTTTAAATCGAGGCACAGAAATGCTATTAAATAAATCGTTAGTTAAAGAGCAATAAAACGATCTAATCATGTTTAATTTATTCCGAAAACAAGATTCTGTCAAACAGAAAATATGAGATGCAGTAGATTTAAAAGAGACTGTTTATAACTTTTTTTTATTGTTAAAAGATCAATTTTTATTGGAAGCAATAAAGAGAGGTGTAAAACTATGGCCCTGAATGCCGTTTAAGCCCGCATATACCTGAACCGGTTTAATGCTGCTATGCAACAAGTTATGTTGTATTCTTTGGTGTGCATAAGCGCTATGATGAGGAGGTAAATTGAAGGGTGTTGCAGGGTACTTAAATGCAATGTGACGAATAAAAACTAAACTTAAAAGGTGACTTCTGTGTTGATCAAATCATGGTTAAAAGCAGTGGGCAGTGTGGTTTTAGCCGCAGCCGTTTTTGCGCCCGCCCAAGCGCAGGTGTTTTTTAGAATTGGCACAGGTGGCACAGCGGGTACGTATTACCCGGTGGGCGGCATGATCGCAAATGCAGTGTCTCAGCCCGGCAAAATTTTAGTATCAGCGGTGGCGTCAAACGGTTCAGTAGCAAACGTAAATGGCATTATGGGCGGTTCGCTTGAGTCAGGTTTTTCACAATCAGACGTGGCTTACTGGGCTTACACGGGTACCGGCACGTTTGAAGGTAAACCAAAGGTGCAAGACTTAAGATTAATTGCCACGTTGTACCCTGAAAGCATTCATTTGGTTGTGCGTAAAGGTTCAGGCATTAAGTCGGTCGCAGACTTGCGTGGCAAACGTGTTTCGATGGACGAGCCAGGTTCAGGCACATTAGTTGACGTGCGCATGATTTTGGGCGCGTATGGCATGACCGATAAAGACATTGATGCGGAATACCTCAAACCTAACCAAGCAGGCGATAAAATGCGCGATGGTGGTTTAGATGCATTCTTCTTTGTTGGTGGCGCGCCAGCGGGTGCTATTGCTGAGTTGGCTTCAAGTGGCGCAGGCATTGAATTGGTGCCGCTAGATGGGCCAGAAATTCAAAAGCTGGTTTCAGGCCAACAGTTTTTTACACCCGACAACATACTTGCAGGTACTTACAAGGGTGTGGGCGATGTGAAAACAATTTCGGTTAATGCACAATGGGTTACATCAGCCAAACAATCTGACGAGGTTGTGTATCAAATAACAAAAGGCTTGTTTGCACCTGCTACACAAAAAGCGCTTGACGCAGGCCACGCTAAGGGTAAATTTATTACGCCACAAAATGCAGTAAAAGGTGCTGGCATTCCCTTTCACCCCGGTGCTGAAAAGTACTACAAAGAATTGGGCTTAATTAAATAAACCCATTCTTTTCTTTATTGCTTAAATATAAAAGTAGTTTTCAGGGCGGCTGGGTCTCAAAACTCGCCGCCCTTTATGTGCGAGACACGTTATGACAGCTTCACAACATAAAAATGATCAAATCGCGATAGATCAAGACGCGGTTAAAGCGCTGAACGAAACGTATGACCCTGAGATTCGGTTTAGGCCGTTAACAGCGGTGGCGACGGTTGTAGTCTCTGCATTGCTCGTCACGTTGTCAGTGTTTCATTACTACACGGCAGGCTTTGGTTTACTTCGTGAATCAACCCATCGCGGTGTGCACTTAGCGTTTGTATTAAGCCTCATTTTTTTAGTGTTTGGCTTTACAAAGCGCAGCTATACCAAAACACCTAAATCAACTTGGTTTACGCCAGGTGGTATACCTATATACGATTGGTTCATTTCAATATTGTTAGCCGTATCAGTGCTCTACATTCCGTATATTTTTAATGAACTGGCTTACCGCGTCGGTAACCCCAATGATCTTGATGTGTGGATGGGCAGCATTCTGATTCTAGGCTTGCTTGAGGGCACACGACGCGCCATGGGTTGGCCGCTGCCCGTGATTGCCTTGTTATTTATCGCCTATGCCATGTTTGGCCAGCAGTTCCCTGGTTTATTTAAACACGCCAGCAGCACGTGGCCTCAGGTGGTGAACCATTTGTATTTAACCAGTCAGGGTGTTTACGGCGTTGCGGTGGGCGTTGTTGCGACTTACGTCTTTCACTTTGTACTGTTTGGTGTGTTGGCTTCACGTATTGGTTTAGGGCAATTATTTTTAGATGTGGCGTCGTCAATTGCGGGTCGTTACGCGGGCGGCCCTGCAAAAGTTTCCGTTTTGGGATCAGCCATGTTTGGCATGTTGTCAGGCTCATCGGTTGCTAACGCAGTCACAGTGGGCTCGTTGACCATTCCTGCCATGATTCGGGTGGGTTACCCAAGGCATTTTGCAGCCAGTGTCGAGGCGGCTTCCAGTACGGGTGGCCAAATTACGCCACCGATTATGGGTGCAGCGGCTTTCTTGATGATCGAGTTTCTAAATATTCCCTATCAAGAAATTGTGATTGCAGCAACATTTCCAGCCATGCTTTATTTTTTTGGTATGTTTATGCAGGTTCATTTTGAAGCCAAGCGTCAAAATTTGCGTGGCCTCACCCCTGATGAAATGCCTAAACTTCGCGAATCATTTAAACGACGTTGGCCCACGTTAATACCCTTATTTCTTCTTATTGGTGTGTTGGTAACGGGTCGAACACCCTATCTTGCAGCGTTTGCAGGCATTACGGGTTGTATCGTAGTGGGCCTACTCAACCCCCGTGATCGTTTACGTTGGAAAGATCTTTACGCAGCGTTTGAAACGGGGGCTAAGTATGCGTTGGCCGTGGGTGCAGCAGCGGGTACCGTGGGTATTGTGATTGGGGTGGTTACCTTAACTGGGGTAGGTTTTAAAATTTCTTATATTGTGATTTCTGCAGCCCAAGCGATTGCTCTAGATGTATCAGCATTTTTACCTGCATTTATAGTCAGCCCACAAACGTTAACGTTATTAGCTGCGCTCATTATGACTGGGCTGGTGTGTATTGTGATGGGTTGCGGTATACCCACCACAGCCAATTACATCATTATGGTTGCGGTTGCAGCCCCCACCTTAATTCAGTTGGGCGTTCAACCGATTGCGGCACATTTATTTGTGTTTTATTTTGGTATTCTGGCTGACTTGACCCCGCCCGTCGCATTGGCCGCCTATGCAGCAGCAGGTATGGCGGGTAGCGACCCATTTAAGACGGGTAATACGGCCTTTAGGTTAGGTATCAGTAAACTCTTAGTGCCGTTTGTGTTTGTATTTTCGCCTGCATTGTTAATTGTGACGAAAGGGTTTACCTGGACAGATTTTTTCATCACATTAACGGGTTGCATCATTGGTTTAACGCTGCTTTCGGCCGCGTTTTCTAAATACATGTTTACCGATATGCACACTTGGCAGCGGTGGTTGTGCGCAATTGCTGCGCTATTATTTATTGCTCCGGGCTATCAAAGCGGCTTAATTGGGCTAGCCATTGCTGCCCCGGCTGTCTTGTCGCAATGGTTTGGTCGGCACCAGCGTTTAACCCCCAATATGGTGTAGAAACCACGTAAATAAGGGCAAGATTGTCGTAAATGATTTTTCAGCGTAAATTAGTGTTTGTAGACGTTGAAAGCTGAACGTCGATTCAACAGGGGAGACCGCGATTATGTTCGACATTTTGGTTTACCTGTTTAAGAACTACTACACGCCTCAAGCATGCCCAACAGCAGATGTATTAGCTAAACGCTTGGCAGCTGCGGGGTTTGAATACGACGACATTGATGAAGCCATACGATGGTTGCTTGGCCTGGCCGAAACGACTGAAAATTGTGTCAACCTAGAACAAACGCAAAGCACAGGTGTGCGCATTTATGCTGAAGTTGAGCATCAGAAGTTAGGTCCCGAAGCAATCGGTTTTATCAGCTTTTTAGAATCGACTGATGTGTTGCCACCGCCGCTTCGTGAAATTGTGATTGAGCGTGCTTTGGCTTGCACAAACACGCCGGTTTCGTTAGAGCGGGTAAAAGTGATTGCCTTGATGGTTCTGTGGAGCCAAGAAGCTGAAATCGATTACCTGATTCTCGAAGAGCTATTGCGTCACGATAACGACCCTCTTCTGCATTAATCGGCCTTGCCTTCACGTTACGTCGGTCGCTTTGCGCCAAGCCCTAGCGGACCGTTACATGCCGGTTCGCTTGTGGCTGCGGTGGCGAGCTACCTTGATGCACGAGCCGCCAGCGGGGTTTGGTTGATTCGAATGGAAGATCTTGACACGCCGCGTATGGTTGCGGGTGCCGCCCAAACGATCGTGAACCAACTGGCCACACTGGGTATGCATGCTGATCAACCGGTGGTGTACCAGTCTGATCGGTTGGCGGCTTACCAAACAGCATTTGATTTGTTGCAAATGAAAAGTTTGGTTTACCCCTGTTGCTGCACACGGCAAGAGATCGCAGATTCAACACGAATTCAACTAAAAACAGTTATCGAAGTAAGCCAAGCAACCCAAGCAACCCAAGCAACTCAATCAACCCAAGCAAGCCAATCAACCCAAGCAAGCCAAGCAACCCAAGCAAGCCAAGCAACCCAAGCAAGCCAAGCAACCCTTTGCGATCAGCGGATCAACCAAGCGTTTAAATTTGCTGGCTTTGGTGAGGAATCCGCCTCACCAACGCCACCAACGCCACCAACGTCACCAACGCCCTATGCGGGTTCGTGCCGACAGGGGTTGCCCCCAAACCGGGCTGCGCGCTCGTGGCGACTTATCGTACCGAATCAAGTCGTAGTTTTTGATGACCGTTGGTGTGGTCGGCAGGTGCAGAATGTCAGTCTAGAGGTGGGTGATTTTGTTTTAAAACGGGCCGATGGCATTTGGTCTTATCAATTAGCGGTTGTCGTTGACGATGCCTTTCAGGGTGTGACTTATATTGTGCGGGGCCAAGATTTACTTGACAGCACCGCACGACAGCGTCTACTGGCGAATGCTTTGGGGCTTATTCCCCCTAAAACCATGCATGTACCCTTGTTATATGATGAATCTGGCCTGAAACTGTCTAAACAAAACCATGCTCAGGCGTTAAATCTTGTACAACCGTTAGAATGTCTGAAGTCAGCTTGGTTATCTTTAGGTTTTGCGCCCTTAGCTGTTCATGATCTTGCATCGTTTTGGTGCGACGCGACACATATTTGGCGAAACCGCTTTTTTAAGGTCTAACTTGCACCTTACAAATAATAAAACGTATGATGCGAGCTAACAGCGGTGTAAATGCCCTTCCGGAAAAAGAATGTCTAAAATATTAATCATTGCAGAGAAACCTTCAGTCGCCATTGATCTGTCGCGGGTGCTGGGCGGCTTTAAACGCGAAGGTGACTATTTTGAAAATGATCAATACGTCTTGTCTTCAAGCGTCGGTCATTTATTAAGCTTGATTGCTCCCAATGACCCCATTAAAGGCAAATGGAGCTTTAATCATTTGCCGGTCATACCACCTCAGTTTGATATTGTGCCAACCGATAAGCGATCAACCGATCGCTTAAAAATGCTGGTCAAACTGATTAAGCGTAAAGATGTCACTGAATTAATCAATGCCTGTGACGCAGGTCGCGAAGGTGAGTTAATTTTTAAATACATTGTGCAATACGCGGGTGTAAAAAAACCGGTAAAGCGACTTTGGCTTCAGTCAATGACGCCTACATCAATTCGCGAAGCTTTTACTAATTTGCGCAGTGACGAGGCCTTAAAGCCTTTAGAGCAGGCTGCGCGCTCGCGCGCTGAAGCTGACTGGTTGGTGGGTATTAATGGCACCCGTGCTATGACCGCTTTTAACAGTAAAGACGGTGGTTTCTTTAAAACCCCAGTGGGTCGTGTACAAACCCCCACCTTAGCGATTGTGGCCGAGCGTGAAGAGCGTATTCGCACTTTTGTTCCCCATAATTATTGGGAAGTGCACGCTACATTTATTGCGGCCGCCGGTGTTTACGAAGCCAAATGGTTTGATCCTAAGTTTAAAAAAGACCCGCTCGACCCTGAAAAGCGCGACAGTCGATTGTGGGGTGAGCCCGCAGCTAAGACCATTCAAGCCGCATGTCGGCAACAGCCTGGTCGTGTCACGGATGAATCAAAACCGGCAACCCAATTATCGCCCTTGCTTTACGATTTAACATCATTGCAACGTGAAGCAAACGGTCGTTTTGGTTTTTCTGCAAAGGCCACGTTGTCGTTAGCTCAAAGCTTATATGAGCGCCATAAAGCACTGACTTACCCCAGAACTGACTCACGGTACTTGCCTGAAGATTATGTGGCCACGGTACAAGAAACGATGGCGGCGATTGCGGGTGGTCAAGACACGGTGGCGCGTGGGCTAACGATTCACGCCGCAAAAGTGATTAAAGAAAAGTGGGTCAAACCCAATCGCCGTATATTTGACAATAAAAAAGTCTCTGATCACTTTGCGATTATTCCGACCCTTCAGGTACCTAAAGATTTAAGTGAGCCTGAAGCAAAGCTATACGACTTGGTGTTGAAACGATTTTTGGCGGTGTTTTTCCCGGCGGCTGAATTTCGGGTCACCACACGCATTACTGACGTGCAAGGTTATATGTTTCGCACAGACGGCAAAGTATTGGTCAACCCCGGCTGGATGGCTGTCTACGGCCGTGATGCTCAGCAAGAAGAAGCGACTTTAGTGGTTGTGGCTGAAGGCGAAACGGTGCGCACGGAATCGGTTGAGTCGGTTGCGTTAGCGACTAAGCCTCCACCCCGTTATTCTGAAGCGACATTGCTGTCAGCGATGGAAGGGGCGGGCAAACTGATTGACGACGAAGAATTACGTGAAGCAATGTCTGGACGTGGTCTAGGCACACCTGCGACACGTGCTTCTATTATTGAAGGCCTGATTACTGAAACCTATTTGCGTCGTGAAGGCCGAGAATTGGTTGCAACTGCGAAAGCTAAACAGCTGATGACTTTGCTAAGCGGCCTAGATGTGAAAGAGTTAACCTCGCCAGAACTAACTGGCGAATGGGAACATAAGCTCAAACAGATTGAGCAAGGTACGCTTGAGCGCGAAAAGTTTATGCAAGAAATTGCACAAATCACACAAGTTATTGTGAAGCGCACCAAAGAATATGACCGCGACACGATACCGGGTGATTATGTCACCTTGACAACACCCTGCCCTAAGTGCGGTCAAGTTGTAAAAGAAAACTACCGCCGATTTGCGTGTACCGCCTGTGATTTTTCGATCTCTAAACACCCCGGCGGCCGTACTTTTGAGCCGGTTGAAGTTGAAGAGTTGTTACATGAGCGGCAAATTGGCCCCATGCAAGGCTTTATTAGCAAAATGGGGCGACCTTTTGCTGCCATCTTGCGTATTGATGCCGACCATAAACTTGAGTTTGATTTTGGTCAGCGAGACGAAGATAATTTAGAACCTGTTGATTTTTCTCAAGCAACGCCACTGGGTGCCTGCCCCAAATGTGGTTCACGCGTGTTTGAACATGGCATGAGTTTCTTATGTGAAAAATCGGTCGGCCCAGAAAAGTCATGTGACTTTAAGTCGGGCAAAGTGATTTTGCAGCAAGAAATTTCACCAGAACAAATGACTAAATTGCTTGAAGGTGGGCGTACCGATTTGCTTGATGGGTTTATTTCAAGTCGAACACGCCGTAAATTTAAAGCGTATTTATCGCGCGGTGCCGATGGCAAAGTGTCGTTTGAGTTTGAGCCACGACCCGAGAAAAAAGGCAAGGCACCTACTAAAACTGCGGCAAGTGTGAAAAAGGCAGCTGAAAGTGCTGATGCCGCATCTAAAAAGGCAGTCAAAAAAACGGTGGCTAAGAAAGCTGTTGCTAAAAAAGCGGTGAAGAAAGCGGTTAAAAAAGCCACCAAGACTGCGACAAAAACAGCCACTAAAACAGCTGCAAAAAAAACGGTTAAAAAAGTCGCGACGAATAAGTAGTGAAATAATCATGAAATTCACATCGCTAACAGCCGTCGAACAAAGTAGACTAAATATGAAACCAGCCCTCATTCAAACGTTAAAGTCATCTCAAGCTTAATCGGAGTCTGAAAAAAATGAGTGCACACGCAGACATTAAACGCATCACCGTTCCGCAATTGATGGCGATGAAAGGCAAGCAAAAAATTGTGTCGCTCACCGCGCACAATGTTGCAATGGCTCGGTTGCTTGATCCGTATGTTGATTTCCTTTTGATGGGTGATTCTACTGCTATGGTGGCTTACGGGTTGCCTAATACGCTGTCTTTCACGCTTGAACAAGTTGCCGCGCATACGGCTGCGGTGGTGCGTGGCAGTCAACGTGCTTGCGTCATTGCAGATATGCCTTTTGGAAGTTATCACGAGTCGCCACAGCAAGCGTTTAGAAATGCAGCCTACCTGATTGCACAGGGGGGCGCTGATGCCGTCAAGCTTGAGGGTGGTGAGGTGATGGCGCCAACAATAGCGTTTTTGGTCAAGCGTGGCATTCCCGTTTTAGGGCATGTGGGTTTAATGCCTCAGTCAGTCAATGTGATGGGTGGCTATAAAGCCCAAGGTATGAATGAAGAAAGTGCGCGTCAAGTTGAACGAGATGCCTTCGCAGTTCAAGAAGCCGGTGCGTTTGGTATTGTGCTTGAAGGGGTGGCTGAAGCAGTGGCTGCCAAAATTACACGTGATTTAACCGCGGTAACAATTGGCATTGGTGCGTCAGTGGTGTGTGACGGTCAAGTGTTGGTGACTGAAGACATGTTGGGCATTAATGGTGAAAAAGTGCCTAAGTTTGTAAAGCTTTTCGCCAATTTAAATACGGAAATAGAAAACGCCGTTCAAGAATATGCAAAAGAAGTGCGTGCCGCAACATTTCCTGAATTGAAACATTGTTTTGGCGTTAAGAAATGACCGTGTGGCACATCGTACGCACCTCACCGGTTCACGGTCGAGGTGTTTTTGCAAAACGAAACACTCCCAGCGGTACACGTATCATTGAATATGATGGTGCGCGTATAAGCAATAAAGAAGCAGACCGACGTCACCCGACCAACCCCGACGACCCTTTTCATACGTTTTTCTTTGTGCTGTCATCAGGCAAAGTGATTGATGGTGATGATCAAGGCAATGACGCTCGCTGGATTAACCATGCATGCGAACCAAACTGTGACAGCGAAGAGGGTGGCGCCGGTAAGCGTGTTTACATTGTGGCCAACCGCGACATTGCTCGTGGTGAAGAGCTTAACTACGACTACGGCTTAGTGATGGACGACAAAATTACAAAAACCATACGCAATCAATACGCCTGTCGTTGCGGTGCGCTCAGTTGCCGCGGCACCATGCTTTCAGTACCGAAAAAGCGAGCTAAAAAAGCGGCTAAAACAACGGCCTAATCAGACACTTATTTAGTGGTCTATTGAATGCCTAAATCAGTCACCTAACAACGTTGGTAGCCTGAAGATTTCGATGCATTAAACGAGTAGCCACCAAGCCAGGCACAACGCGCTTAACACCCCAGCCGTCAAAATACTGCGCAGCATAAAGACCCAAGGTGGAAATAAAGCCGGGTGTTTTTTGCTTAAAAACGCATCAAGCAACCACTGAATTAAAAAGCCGGCAGATAATATCAACACCCCAAAATCAGGGGCAGTGAGGGTGGCAAACCAGCCGATTAGTGCGGGTATGACGCTCCAAACAAATAGGCTGGTACGAAGCCTACCCTTGGGCGCGTGAATCGCAACACCCCACCAAATAGCCCCTATAAAGCTTAATATCACCGCCCCATAGGTAACCATACCTAGCAGCGCGATGACGGGGGGAAGCCCTAGCGAAGCGAAGCTAGACAGCGCCAAAATATAAAAAGGGATTAAGCCTAATAAGCCTGGGAATAAGGCCGACTTTGGTATTCGCATAGAATAAGATGTGTTCATAACTGTAATCATATCAAGTCATTGGCTTAGATTATTCTTCACCCTTGGTTTTCTCATATGAATACAGTTTTGAAATCCCACAAGCCTTCCCTTTGACAGAGTTGACAGAATCGACACACACGATACACACGATACACACGACACAAACGACACAAACGACACACACATGCCGCAAGCATTACCAAACGCCGCTTATTTAGCATGGCTTGAACCCGACCCGATTGCAAAATGCATCATGGTAAAGGCCATGGGCCTCAGTGCTAAAGAGACCGCACGTTTATTGCCTGTTGTATCGACGCCTACATTAACGACTGCAGCAATGCCTATTACCTTACAAAAGATGCAAGGTGATCAGACCTCAGTGATTAGATCAAATGCAACGATCGGCGAAACGCCCCCAACGCCCCCTAACCAACCGGGTCGCCCTGCTCGACCTGAGTTGGTTGACCCGATAAGCCTGAGTTCAAGAAGTGTGCACACCCCTGAAGGTTTAGCGGCATTGATTCATGCTGTGGCACACATTGAATTTAACGCCATTAACTTAGCCCTTGATGCCATATGGCGCTTTACTGACATGCCGCAAACGTTCTACAGCGACTGGTTAAAGGTGGCGCAAGACGAGGCCATTCACTTTACGCTGCTTACACAACACCTGCAATCACTGGGCTTTAAGTATGGCGACTTTGCCGCCCACGATGGCCTGTGGGAAATGGCTTATCGCACCGCTGATGATGTTTTGGCGCGCATGGCATTGGTGCCTCGCACACTAGAAGCGCGAGGTCTAGATGCCTGCCCAGCCGTTCGGCACAAGCTTTCAAGTGCAGGCGACCCTGTTGGCGCAACCATTATTGATCGCATACTGAAAGATGAAATTGGTCACGTAGCCATTGGTAACCACTGGTATCGTTGGCTGTGTACTGTGCGCAACCTAGACCCCATACAAACTTACCGAACCCTTTCTAAAACGCATCGAGCCCCCAAATTAAAAGCGCCCTTCAATATTGAAGCCCGTCGCGCTGCTGGGTTTGTTCAGCAAGAGCTAGATGATTTGCAGTCAAATATTTTGCACGATGCAGTGATGAGTGATGTGAACACAAACCGTGCCAGAGCAGCGCAAGACAAACATACCTGATCGTTCAGATTTATGGCATTGAAGGCGATCAAGCGCTCGTCAAGACTTGCTTGCTATTGTGCGTTACATTGACAAGACAACACGTAACAAAACACCATGATGATTAACCAAAGAGTAAAAATATGAGCGTACCCAAGCGAATAATTGTGGCTATTACCGGCGCATCGGGCACAGTGTATGGCGTGCGCTTATTAGAAACATTAAAAATGTTAGACGTTGAAACCCATTTAATTATGAGTGACTCAGCCAAAATTACCATGGCGGCTGAAACAGATTACACCCCAGCTTTTGTGGAATCTCTTGCCACAATAAAGCACGCATATAAAAATGTTGGCGCCACCATTGCATCAGGTTCATTTTTAAGCTTAGGCATGATTGTTGCGCCCTGCTCAGTGAACACACTGTCTGAAATAGCATGGGGTACGACTCGCAATTTAATCTCTAGAGCTGCAGACGTGATGTTGAAAGAACGCCGGCGCTTGGTTTTATTATTTAGAGAAACCCCGCTACATGCCGGTCATATTAAAAGTATGGCGCAAGTGACAGAAAACGGCGCCATTGTCATGCCACCTGTTCCGGCTTTATATGCGAAACCTCAAACGGTTGATGACATCATTAATCACACCGTAGGTCGCGCACTAGACTTGTATGGGCTGGAACACAACTTAATCAGTCGTTGGAATGGGCTGGGCAAATAAAATGTTTGTGTATGTTTATTATAAATTTATACCTCACACCGCTAATCAACTTAAGAACGATGTGGCCGCTTTGCAGTTAGATATTGCAGCTGAGTTTGCAGGTGTACGATGCCAGTTATTTAAACGCCCTACCCATGATAAAGAAGGCCGTGAAACATGGATGGAGGTCTACGACCTTGGGGCTTTAAACATTCAAGACTCCCAACCGTTTATTGATTGCTTGACCCAGCTGGCACAGCAAAAATCGCTGCCACAACCCCGCGCAAACGAAATCTTTTTAGCGATTGATACGGGGCCCGAACCACTTATAGATTGTTAAGCCGTCACCAACTGCTGCGCGATATGGCGGTTGACAGCGCTTAATACTGCTTTAAACGACGCCGTCACAATATCGCGATCAGTCGCCACACCGAAGCCTGAAGGGTGATCACCCATTTTGACTTCAACATAGCACGCAGCCCGCGTATCGGTACCTGAACCAATGGCGTGTTCATGGTAATCAACAATACGAAGTGGCAACCCCAAGCTATTCACAAACGCCGAAATCGCGCCATCACCGTAACCTTGCAAGCTCTTTTTCTCACCATCAACATCAAATACGACATCAATTGAAAAAGTTTGGCCCTCAGCACCATTGGGGTTGCCGGTGATGGTGTGTCTAACCAGCTTCCAGGGGTGCGTTTGTGACAAATATTCTTTATCAAAAATACTGTAAACCGCTTCGGCATTGACCTCTTTGCCAGTTTCATCGGTCACCCGCTGAATGGCCCGGCTAAATTCAATTTGTAAACGACGTGGTAAAACCATGCCATGCTCTTGTTCAAGCAAATATGACACACCACCTTTGCCTGACTGACTGTTAACCCGAATGACTGCGTCGTAGTTACGGCCAACATCAGCGGGGTCGATGGGCAAGTAGGGCACTTCCCAAATGCCATCAGACTTTTGTATGGCAAAGCCTTTTTTAATGGCGTCTTGGTGTGAACCTGAAAAAGCGGTAAAGACCAAATCGCCTGCATAAGGGTGGCGGGGGTGAACCGGCAACTGATTGCAATATTCAACCCCACGTACCACTTCATCAATATCAGAAAAATCTAAACCAGGGTGAATGCCTTGCGTATACAGATTTAAAGCAAGCGTCACCAAGTCAACGTTGCCAGTGCGCTCACCGTTTCCAAACAAGCAGCCCTCAACTCGGTCAGCGCCAGCCATAATGGCCAACTCAGCAGCGGCTACAGCTGTGCCGCGGTCATTGTGGGGGTGCACACTGACCACCACACAATCACGCTTATTCAAATGGGTATGCATGTATTCAATTTGATCAGCATACATATTGGGCGTGGTCGCTTCAATGGTCGCGGGTAAATTAAACACAATTTTTTTATCAATCGTGGGTTGCCACACCTCAGTGACCGCGTTGCATACAGACAGCGCAAAATCAGGCTCAGTAGTGCTGAATACTTCAGGCGAGTACTGATATCGCCAATCTGTTTGGGGGTAACGCTTGACGCTTTCTTTTACAAAACGGGTGCCATCAGTTGCCACTTTAGTGACTTGTTCGCGCGACATATTAAAAACAATTTTTCGGAAAGACGGGGCGGTGGCGTTATATACGTGAATCATGGCGCGCTTAGCACCCGCCGCCGCATCAACGGTGCGATCAATCAAATCAGCGCGTGCTTGCGTGAGGGCAATAATCGTGACGTCGTCAGGTATGCGGTTTTCATCAACTAACTTTCGTACAAAATCAAAATCAGTTTGCGATGCCGACGGAAACCCCACCTCTATTTCTTTAAAACCGATACGAAGTAACAGGTCAAAAAAACGAATTTTACGCTCAACACTCATGGGCTCAATCAACGATTGATTGCCGTCGCGCAGATCGGTGCTCATCCAGATGGGTGGGTGCGTAATACGCTTGCTAGGCCAAGTGCGCGCTGTAAAATCGTGTTCAAAAGGCTTGAAGGGAATATATTTTTTTGCTGGGTTTGAAAGCATTTTTAGAACCTCATAACGTGAATATCATTCGACAATGGCTTAAACACTTTTGTCATGCGATGATATTTGATAATGCTAAATGGTATGAATCAGTAGACTAAGAACCTGTGGCAATGGGTTGTCGAGCGGCCACTTTAGCGCGAGGCCCGGCAACCGATCATTAGGTCTAGTCGAAGTAGCGCAGAGGCGCAAGCCAATACTATAGACGCGCAATTGCAACCCCCAACCAAGCGGGAAGCAACAAACGGTGTGAGATGAGGTAAGTGACTCATATGTCTAGTCGAACATAAATTGAGCAGATCTGCAAGTTTTATTGACTGTACTAGAGCGCTTTGGTGTTGATGGCAGGCATATTTAAGTCTGGTTCAACCTTTAGCGATGGCTCAAACAACACATTTTGAAATGCAGTGGGTTGCTCAGACAGAGCGCTTTCAATAAGCTGCGCTTGTGCACGCGCCAACTTAAGTTGGTCGGCTTTGCCGCCGCGTACTAATGTTATGGCGCGTTGTAAATCACCCACGGTAAGTGGGGCACGATCAACATTCCAGGCCCATTGAATGACATCTAAGGTGTTGTTTGACACCCTTGACACGATTAACTGTGTGTCGGTGATGGAAACAATTATTGACTTGCCTTTAGCCAGACTGTGTTCGTAACCACGACGAAGCCAAGACAGCATGATGAGCACGCCAACCATGACAACAGCCCACCAAATATAAGGGTTGATGCGCGTCAGTACGGTTACAACTTGGGGGCCAAGCGCTTCAAAACCAGCGTAGCTGACTTGCGCACCAAAATTGAGTACCCATTTTGCGAGCACAATACCCAACCCAACACTGGCAATGAGCACAATGGCGCGCCAAACCAGACGAACCCATAAGAGGCGTCTGGCCAAAGAGGCAAGAAACCGAGCGTCTTGTTGTACAGTCGTATATCGCGTTGCAGCATTCATTTTTACATTGTACCCATGGCTAGCCAATTTCTCGAACTTCGTACAGGTCAAAATTTGACCATGACGCCTGCTTTGCAACAATCTCTCAAGGTTTTGCAGTTGTCGGCGCTCGATCTTGAAGAAGAGGTTATTAAAGCACTAGACGATAACCCCATGCTTGAGCGAACAGAGGCCGCAGCCGTGACGGCAACGATATCCAGTGCAGCAGGCCAACGATTAGACGATGATTCAAGTGATCGACCAGAGTCTGCCCAACCCGTAACCTTACGCGATCACTTATTACAGCAGTTGGGTGTGATTCGTCATTTGCCTGAAACCGAGTCAATGTTGGTTAAAGTTTTAATTGACAACCTAGACGAGTCAGGTTGGTTGTCACAAGATTTTGATGAAATAGTCGATATGATTTCTCCCTATGTTGATGAACCCACCGCAGCATTACAGAGCGCGCTTAAACGGTTACATACCTTTGATCCTTGTGGTGTGGGTGCAAGAGACTTGGCAGAATGTTTAGACTTACAGCTTACCCACTGGGTGCCCGAGCATTCGCCAGAATGGGTAGACACCGCTGAGCTTTTACTGGCACATCAACTGTGTCGACATCACCTCAGCGTGTTGGCAACGGGTAATACAGGTCGATTAGCCAACTTGCTACACACAGATGAAGCGACGATTAGTAAAATACATGCCTTGTTGCTAAAGCTAAACCCCAGACCCGCCAGCGATTGGACAACCCCCGAAGCCGACTTTGCCATACCTGATGTCATCGTGCGTAAAGTGAACGCAACGTGGGTGCCTATGTTGAATGAAGCAGTGATGCCAAAGTTACGTATTAACACCGAGTATGCACATGTATTGGCTGAAAGTAAGCGTGGCTTGCACAGCGAACTCATACAAAAAATGCAGCATGCGAAAGGGTTTATAAAAAGTGTGGGCCAGCGCTTTGACACGATTTTACGAGTCGCTAAAGTGGTGGTTACACATCAACAATTATTTTTTGACCAGGGCTGGGGTGCGGTGAGGCCGTTAACGCTGCGTGACGTGGCAGCCGAGCTGGGTATGCATGAATCAACGATTTCGCGTGCCACGACGCAGAAATTTATTTTGACACCTGTGGGTACGGTTGAGTTAAAAAAGTTTTTTTCCACTAGCATTCATACGAATGATGGAAAAAACACGTCGTCAACCGCGATTCAATCACGTATTGGTCAGTTGATCGAAAAAGAAAATATACTCAAGCCCTTGTCTGATGCACAGCTGACTGTTTTACTTGAAAAAGAAGGTATTCAAGTTGCGCGGCGCACCATTGCAAAATACCGAGAGAGTTTGCGTATACCGGTTGCCGCGTTACGCAAATCGCAGGCGGGTGCGCTGCAAAGCCATCTTAAATAAGCACTGAGTAACATTTCTGCAGCGCGGCGTCGAATACGTCAGCGCGTGAGCGCAATACACTGGCTTAACGAGCAGGGCAAAGGGGGTGTTTGCCCCAGGCGTTGTTGGGTGTGCAGAACCGGTCACGTGCACGTTCCATGCAGGTTGGCAAATCAAAAAAACTACCTGCATCGCACTTTTCAACGGCTTCTTTCAGTTGGTCTTGCCATGACACCCTGACGCTGGGCGTATTGGTTTGCGCGACAACAGTGGGGGCCGATAAAGGGGGTGGTGGCAATGGTTTTGGCCCCGCAGAAGTCGGTGCCATAGCCGTGCGTGCCCCACCTGCTTGCGTGACATCTAGCGTTTGAATGTCGGTTGGCCCTTGCGGTAAGTCTTGACCCGCTTTAGACAACATATCGCCTACGGTATAAGACTGGCCATCGCGCGAAATAATAACCATAGGGTCAATAAACCCATCAAACAAAGAATTGCCTTGTACTTCCCATAACTGCGCTTTGGCCGGTGGCGGCACACCTAAGTCACCATCAATCAGCGGTTGTGGCGCTTGAGGAACAATTAGCCTACCTGACGCATCGCGTGAAGTATTGATAACGGGTTCGGGAAGGTTGGCACGGGTCGTTTCAGAGGCGCCAGGCGCCTTGGCGACCAACCACTCGCCAAGCCCAACACCTGCCATGCCTGCAGCGGCTAGCATGATGACTAATACAATGATTAAAAATCGCCAAGACATGAGTTTATTGTAGTGAAACCTAAAAATCTTTGTTGAAATTCCAATACAACGGTATTAGGTGTTGTCAGCAGATGCCTGACCACCATGCTCACGCATCGTGTGGAAATGTACATCGGGGTGACGCTCTTTTGCAACCCGTAATTGAGCCGCTGAGGTTGCCATAAAAGCGGGAGCATCAATCACGTCATAGGCAATATTTGAAGCATTAACGTCTAGAAATGCTTTGAATATTTTGGGGTCAGCTGCACTGACCCAGCGTGCCATGCTGTAACGAGATGGCATCAGACGCGCTTCAACACCGTACTCTGCTTTAAGGCGATGTGCCACCACTTCAAATTGCAGCTGTCCAACAGCGCCCAACAGCATGGCACCGCCGGCTGCGACAGGTTTAAAGACCTGAATCGCCCCCTCTTCACCCAGCTGTGTCAAACCGATACGTAATTGTTTAATGCGTAAGGGGTCTTTGACCTCAACGGCTTGAAAGAGCTCAGGCGCAAAAAAAGGCAAGCCTTTAAAGTGCAGTATTTCGCCTTCAGTGAGGACGTCACCTAAATGCAAAATACCATGATTTGGAATACCAATAACATCGCCAGCAAAGGCTTCATCAACCAATTCACGACGTTGTGACAGAAACGACACCACGTTGTTAGGTCTGATTTCTTTATTGTTGCGGCTAACTTTTAGGCGCATACCACGCTCAAAACGACCTGAACTAACCCTTACAAAGGCGACGCGGTCACGGTGGGCAGGGTCCATGTTGGCTTGAACTTTAAAGACTACCCCAGAAAATTTTGATTCGGTGGGTTCAATTAGACGTTCGAGCGACTCGCGTGGGCCCGGCGGTGGGGCTTGTTCAACTAGCGTGTCGAGCACCTCTTGAATGCCAAAGTTATTAATTGCTGAACCAAATAAAACGGGGGTTTGCTTACCAGCTAAAAACGCAGCATGATCAAATGGGGGGACAGCCGCTTGAATAAGCTCAATTTCAGATTTTGCTTGGGTAAAGGCTTGACCAAAACGCTCAGCAATCATCGGGTTGTTGAGGCCTTGAATGATGTCATCTTTTTCGTCATCGCGGCGCGCTTGACCCGGCTTAAAAACTCGCATTTGATTGCGTTGCAAGTCAAACACGCCACCAAATGACTTACCCATACCGATCGGCCATGAGAATGGCACGGTGTCCATACCTAAGTGTTGTTCAATTTCAGCCAATAGCTCAAGCGGTTCACGCACTTCACGGTCAAGCTTATTAATAAATGTGATGATGGGGGTGTTACGAGCCCGGCAAACTTGTAGCAAACGAATGGTTTGTGGCTCAACACCATTAGCGGCATCGATCACCATCAACGCGGCATCAACAGCCGTCAGTACACGATAGGTATCTTCAGAAAAATCTTGGTGACCCGGCGTGTCAAGCAAATTGATTACGCAGTCACGGTACTCTATTTGCATCACCGATGAAGCAACCGAGATGCCCCGTTGCTTTTCAATTTCCATCCAGTCAGAGGCGGCATGCCGCGACGCTTTGCGGGCTTTCACGCTACCAGCGATTTGAATCGCACCTGCAAACAGTAAAATCTTTTCTGTGAGGGTGGTTTTACCCGCATCGGGGTGCGAAATAATCGCAAACGTTCTGCGGCGCTTAACTTCTTGAGAGATTGAGGAATTTGACATCGACAATAGGCTTAAAAAAATAGGTAGCTACACACAAAAGATAACAATAAAAAAGGTACCGCTTAAAAGTATTTTAAAGCGGTACCCCATTCGTCATTTAACGCGAGTTTGATGAAGACCTAGGCGCTGTTCGTGCACCCGTACGTGGGGCAGATCGTGGGGCGCCACTTGGCCCAGAGCGCGGAGCACCAGAAGGGCCAGAACGCGGTGCACCACTTGTTCCAGAGCGCGATGCGCTATTTGGACCGGAACGTGGGGCGCCACTTGTGCCTGAGCGCGGGCCCGTGCGTGAACCTGGGTTGGCACCAGCGCCATAGCCTGCTGCTGCACCCGAGCGACCATTACCGGTTGCGGCACGACCCGAACCTGCATTGCCGTTGCTTGGGCTACCTTCGCGGCGGGGGCTTGAGCGTCGCTGCTGAGGTGGCCGGGGCGCGTTGTCTGCGGCATTGGGTGCAGAAGGTGTCCACCCTGTAGGCGCGGGGGCTTGCCGAATGGTGCGTTTAATAACGTGTTCAATCGCTTTCAGGTATTTGACCTCATCACGATCGACTAATGACAGCGCTGAACCAGATGAACCCGCACGACCGGTACGACCGATACGGTGCACATAGTCTTCTGGCACGTTGGGTAACTCAAAATTGACCACTTGTGGCAACTGATCGATATCAATACCGCGCGCGGCAATATCGGTCGCTACTAAAACAGCCACTTTTCCAGACTTGAAGTCTTCTAACGCACGGGTGCGGGCAGCTTGGCTCTTATTGCCATGAATGGCAGCAGCCGTTAAGCCGTCTTTGACTAATTTTTCAGCGAGACGGTTTGCGCCATGTTTCGTGCGAGTAAAGACCAGCACTTGATACCAACCGCTTTCAGAAATAATATGGCTCAATACATCGCGCTTGTTGGCTTGTGGCACCATGTAAACAACATGGTCAACAAGCTCTGCTGTGGTGTTGCGGGCAGCAACTGAAACTTCAACGGGGTTGTTCAACACGCCGCGGGCGAGTTGACGAATTTCGTCGGTAAATGTGGCCGAAAACAAAAGGTTTTGACGTGATTTAGGCAGTAACGCGAGCACCTTGCGAATGTCACGAATGAAACCCATATCAAGCATACGATCGGCTTCGTCAAGTACCAATATTTCAACGGCTGACAAATCAAGTGTTTTTTGACCGATATGATCAAGTAAGCGCCCTGGGGTTGCGACCAAAATATCGATTGGTTTGCGTAAACCACTGATTTGAGGGTTGATATTGACGCCACCAAATATCACCATCGATTTAATCGAGGTATGTTGACCGTAAGTTTTAACTGACGCTTCAACTTGCGCCGTTAACTCGCGGGTGGGGGTCATAATGAGTACGCGGGGTTGACCAGGCTTGCGATTTTGCAATGGCTTGTCAAGCAAGCGTTGCAAAATAGGCAAGGTAAAGCCAGCGGTTTTGCCGGTACCGGTTTGTGCGGCAGCTAACAAATCTTGACCAGCTAAAACGTGCGGTATGGCTTTCGCTTGAATCGGTGTAGGCGTTTCATAGCCTTGCTCGGTGAGTGCACGCAAAAGCGGCTCAGCTAAAGCCAGGCTAGAAAAAGTAATATTTGACAAAAAAGTCTCCGTAGGCGCACCGACTGTCTAGAAGACAGATCCAATCAAGGTGGGCCAAAGGCTGGAGTGTTACGCCAAAAGCATTAAAATAATGCATGACGAAAGACGGTCGCGAGGACTGGAACGTTGCGACGCTGTGCCGGCAGTGTAACGCAGTTGTGTTTTAAGCGTTAATAAGCGCTGTGTTTGCCTCAAACGCCTCAGTCAATACCCCAACGGCACGATCTCTCGCACCTGAGGTGTGGGGCGTTCCGTGCAACGATGACCAATCGGGGTGCTGACGTGCCAAGCGAACGGTTTTTATAAAAACTTTTGCTTGGTTTGCACCCGCACCCGCATCCGCGACGCTATCAGTTCGAGGAATCGCCTCGCTACCCGCATCAGTACTTGTGTTCACCGCAGTCGCAAAGGGTGTCAATGTTTCAGCTAGGCTGGGGTTGTTTTGCATTGAGACGGGCGTGATGGCGGCGTGCCCTCTACGTTCAAGCGCTTGTAAAAGTTGCAGCTGCCTTAGCGTTAATAACTTTAAAATTGCATCGTCAACTGTTAGTTCGCGATAGCCCCTTACTTTACCTAAAAACTGACCACCCCAACGCTCAAGACCCTGCCAGCCTGCCCCGGTTGCAGCCCCAATCAGGGTACCAGCACCCAAGCTAAGCCCCCCAGTAATGACATCAACAGCGGCCCCAGCCAGCGCGCCGGCGGCTGCTCCTTTGGTTATCTCAATGCCGACTTCACGTAAGGCCTCGGGGGCAAACAGATCTGTTTGCCAGCGCCCTTGGGTAAGCGTTAAGGGCATATTGAGTACATCATGGCGACTAAATGCGTATGTCATTAATAACCCATCGACACATTGTTGCTCTCTTGCGCGGGCTCGGGTTTGTTGCGTAGCGAGTGCTTTCGCACGTGCCGCCTCGTTATCTGCTGACTGCAAGCGCCAAGCAGCCAAGTCAACAATTAATTCAGCAATGAGCTCAAATGCACGCGTACGTCTGGTCATTCGCGCCGCTTGCGTTTGTTCAATGAGCTCACTAAACAGCAAACGTTGTTTCGGCAAAACTTGTGCCAAGGCTTCAAACAAGCCCCTTTCGGCATCTAACGCTGGGCTCACCGTATCAAACAGCACGTTTACATGCAGGCCTTGACGCGCCAGCGCCTCAAGCCATTGATCAACATGAGATGTGCGCCCATTTGAAGCTGGGGCAGTAAAGTTTAAAACGGCAATGACAGGCTTTGCGCAGGCAGATAAAAGTGATAATTCGTCTCGGTGTTTCGCTAAAACGGCGTCGCGCGCATCAATGACGTACAACACGGCATCACTTGATAAAACCTTTTCAAGTACCCGTGCTTCTTGTTCAAAGCGTGTATGAGCCAAAGGCGAATCTAAAAAGCGTTGTATTTTTTGTGGGCCATCAAGTCGAGTTGATGCCTGAGAAAAGGGTAAAGTTTGAGCTGTTTGAGTCGTATTGGGCAGGGGTAAATCTTGCTTGGGTAAAGCGCTTAAAGTCGCCGATGGCCCCAACGATTCAGGCGATTCTACCCAGTCGCGTAAAGCCACACTGTCTTCTAAGCCTGGCGTATCAAACCACACTAGCGCAACCTGGCCATTTAACCCATGTGCTGCACCCGCTACTTGGCGAGTTGTGCCGGGTGCGTTGTTAACTTCACCAAACTGCGTGTCACGCGTTAAGGTTCTGAGCAAAGATGTTTTGCCCGTATTGGTGTGGCCCACCACGGCAACATTTACGGGGTTGCGTTGAGCCATCGGGTCGCGTCTTGGTCTAAAGCGTAAATGGTAGATAAGCCCATTTTATGAAGGCTTTTGCGCCACACATCGGCGTGCGTACCTTGGGTACCCTGCATAAGCAACACATGGTTATGGCGAGCAAATTTTTGCAAATTATCAATTAATCGCAATGTGCCTCGATCAGGCGTTTGCATGGCGTCGCAAATAATCAGCAACTTATTTGGGGGGCGTAGCATGAGCGCATGCAAGGCGGCTTCGCGTGAGGCTAAGTCATCAATGATGCCAAGCGAAACCCAGTTGCAAACAGACGAAGTATTGAAGGTATGTGTGCCTTGCGCATCAGGCGTGTTCACCCAATTAGGTAGGGCGGGAAGCTCAATGCCAAGTAGCACAGTATCGGCGGTTGTTTGAGTCAAATCGATAGGCTGAGCGGTTGCCCGCCAAGTATCAGGTAACCCCGGTGAGCCTTCGGGTTCAAGCCTTGCTTGCACGCGTGCTAACCGCGTTAAACAGGCCTGTGCATAGGTATCAGCTGTTTGGGGTTTAAGGTACGCAGTGGTTTGGTACCAACGTATAGCGCTCAGTACAAATAATAATAAACGGGGCAATACCCCCCATACCAAAATCACAGCAATGATCCATCGTGCCCAAAGGGTACGGGCTTCCACCCCATCAACGGCCGTATTACCACTTTGTGCAATCAGCGATGCGTCTGGCATGGTTAAATTTAAGTGTGTTGGCATAGCGCTCAAAAACGATGCAACCTGCACGAAGGTTTGTGGGTTAAGCCAAGTAGTTTCCCACAAAAAAACATAATGCTTAACGCTAAAAGCAATTGCCATACTGAGTACTGAGAAGCTCAAGGCCAGCAACCAAAAGCCGTGTGTCAACATACTAAATAACCAACGTTGGGCGCCTGAGGCTGAAGTAGTTTGATGCCACGCTTGCCAAAACAGCTCAACGTGTGGGGCATGGGTGAAGCGCCGCAACAATTTTTGTACGGTACGCCCCAATACCCCGCCATGAGGCGATGAACGCTTGCCAGTTAACATGGCCAATACCCATATTAAGAGCGTTAAAGTGGGTACCCCTAATAAGCTAAGAACAACCCACAAGACGTTAACGGGCGTGTTGACTGAACCCAATACGCTTAGGCCCGCTAAAAAACCAACGACTGCACATATTCCCCAAATAAGTAGGTTTGCTGCCACGGCAGTTGATCGCACAGCATTCAGGGTCGACGTAAAGTGCGCTTGCTCACTAAGCATCTGCGCGCGAATCAATAGCCATTGATCAGGCGACTCTGCTTTTGAAACGGCCAGTCGATTAGCCGCGTTATCGTCAAGCCAACCCTGTTGAGTTTCGGCTTGTTCGATAATTTTGTAGAGCAGAAAAGGTTTCAAACCACGCATAATCTTAATTGTATGTCGCAGCCTTCAATGTGTATGGACGGGTTACGGGCCGGTTACTTTTCATCGGGTTCATCAAGGGGTAGCAGAAAATGTTTACTGATGCCGCTACTGATTCGATTAATGCGAGAAAGATAATCAGTTAGAAACGCATGAATGCCCTGCTCAAAAATCTCGTTGATTGATAAATCTCTTAGTTCAGACAACAAGCTGTGCGCCTCGAGCTCAATGACACCTGATTGAGAATTCTTAATTCTGTTTAAAACACTGACCATGTCAGAAACACTTGATACTAACGAACGGGGGTTACTTAAACTTAAAATCATAAGTTCTGCAACGCGTTCTGGTTTAATTGCATCGCGATAAACTTTACGATAGTTTTCAAACGCAGATGCTGAGCGCAAAATCGCAGCCCAATAATAAAATTCGTCAACATCTGTTAAATCACCTTCGAACGTTTGTGCGGTAACAAACTTAACATCAAGTAAACGTGCTGTATTGTCTGCACGTTCTAGGTAAAGGCCTAGACCAATAAAGTCATACACTTCATCGCGTAGCATGGTGCCAATGTGAACACCCCGTGATTGATGAGACCTAAATCTGACCCACTCAAAAAAATCAGTAGGAGCCACATTTAATGTGCCCTGCTTAATTTTCTTTTGTGCTTCCAGCCAAGTGGTATTGATACTTTCCCACAGGTCAGTTGTCATGGTGCCACGCACAGCGCGAGCGTTTTCGCGAGCAGACTGTAAGCAGCAAATAATCGATGAAGGGTTCTCGGTATTTTGCACCATGTAGTTCATCACATGGGTTGGCGTAATGGTTTCATAATGAGTTAAAAAATCATCTGTTAGTTCAGACAAATCAAGCAAAGCACGCCAAGCGGCTTCTACCGTTTTTTCTGATTGTGGCATCAATGACATTTGATAATTAACGTCGAGCATACGGGCAGTATTTTCAGCCCGTTCGGTGTAACGAGACATCCAAAACAAATGATCAGCTGTTCTTGAAAGCATGAATGAAAAGTTCCTTGTTAACCGATGACCCAGGTATCTTTGGTGCCACCACCTTGCGAAGAGTTGACGACCAATGAGCCCTCTGTAAGCGCTACACGTGTGAGGCCACCCGACACAAGCCACACTTCTTTTCCTGATAAAACAAAGGGTCGCAAATCAATATGGCGAGGCGCTATGCCTGACTCAACCAAGGTTGGGCAGGTTGATAAAGATAACGTGGGTTGTGCAATATAGTTGTCGGGTTTGGCGCGCACTCGCGCTTTGAAAGTTTCAATTTCTGATTGGCTCGCTGCAGGGCCAATCAGCATGCCATAGCCCCCTGCACCATGCACTTCTTTAACAACCAATTGATGCATATTGGCCAGCACGTAATCAAGCTCTTTGGGGCGGCGACACAAGTACGTGGGTACATTTGACAAGATCGGTTCTTCGCTTAAGTAGTAGCGAATCATGTCGGGCACGTATGGGTAAATTGATTTGTCGTCAGCCACACCTGTACCGATGGCGTTACATATGGCCACATTGCCCGCTTGATAGGCGCGCAACAAACCAGCCGGGCCTAATGTAGAGTCTGACCTAAATGCCTCGGGGTCGAGATAGTCGTCGTCAACGCGTCGGTAAATGACATCAACTTTGCGTAAACCTTGGGTGGTTCGCATAAAAACGACATCGTCTTTAACAACTAAGTCGCTGCCTTCAACCAACTCAACACCCATTTGTTGGGCTAAAAAAGCATGTTCAAAATAGGCTGAGTTATACATGCCAGGTGTTAAGACCACAACATTAACGAATGCATCGGGTCGTGTAGCGGCTTGCCGTAACGTGTCAAGCAACAGGCTAGGGTAATGTGCGACGGGTTCAACACGGTGCTTTGCAATTAAATCAGGAAACAATCGCATCATCATTTTGCGATTTTCAATCATGTATGACACACCTGAAGGTACACGCAGATTATCTTCTAAAACAAAAAATTCACCGGCTTCAGTGCCAAGTGTTGCGCGAACAATATCAATGCCAGCAATATGTGCATAAATATTATTTGGAACAGGAACGCCCTGCATTTGTGGGCGATATTGGGCGTTCGTAAAAATTTGTTCAGCAGGAACAATTTTGTCGCGAATGATGCGTTGGTCGTGGTACACATCGTGCAAAAACATGTTTAGTGCTCGCACACGTTGTTGCACGCCCGTTTTTAAACGTTGCCATTCTTGAGCCGTAAACAAACGAGGCAACACATCAAAAGGTATCGTGCGTTCAGTACCGTCGGTATTGCCGTACACAGCAAAAGTAATGCCGACACGCCTAAATAACAATTCAGCTTCATCGTGACGCGCACGTAAGGCAGCGTCTTGCTGTTCTTTTAGCCAGTTTGCAATAATTTGGTAATGTGGCCTAACCCCGCCCGACTGAATAATTGATTGTGCGACACTTTCAGCTGCATTAGTAACCATTTCATCAAAAGCAGTCGCACTCGTATTCATAACCATGAAATTGTTCTCACATATTCAAGAAGCTTAGTTTCGCCTTAAACTACATCATCGTCATTTTAATAATACCAGTGCATTCCAAACATGTCCGCAACTACGCCAATGGTTCAAACGCCCGCCGCCTCAAGCCAAACAAATGTCGATGTCATTGAACAGGTCTCGCATCGTGCCCAACCTGCTCAAAACGGGCATTTTGATGAATTACGTGGTGAGCAAGGTGAAATACGTCCGGTTTGGCAGCAGTTTTTTAATGATTTGGGTGAAACAGGGCTTCAAGGCCTAAATGAATGCACCGAAACGGTGAGTCAGCTGATTGAACAAAACGGTATTACTTATAACGTTTACGCAGATATGCAGTTGTCACGGCCTTGGTCGCTCAATGTCATACCGATGCTCATTGGCCCCGAAGAATGGGCGCACATTAGTAGTGGGTTGGCACAAAGAGCCAAAATTTTGAATGGTATCTTGCAAGATGTATATGGTGAGCGAAACTTATTAAAGGGTAATTATTTACCCAGTGCACTCGTTTTAGGTAACCCAGGCTACTTGCACGCCATGCAAGGCGTTAAGCCACTTAACGGCATTTACTTACATGCGGTCGCGTTTGATGTGGCTAGAGGCCCGGACGGTCAATGGTGGGTGGTGGGTCAGCGCACCCAGTCGCCTTCAGGGTTGGGCTACATACTTGAAAACAGGTTGATCACCTCAAGAATGTTTCCAGACACCTACCGCAACATGCAAGTGCAACATATTGGTGCAAGCTATCGTCGGCTACTTGACTCCTTAGAATCAGCCGCCAGCGCCATTGCAGAGGGTGTACCACGCTTTGCTTTACTAACCCCTGGCCCCTTTAATGAAACCTATTTTGAACACGCGTATTTAGCGCGTTACTTAGGTATACCCCTTGTTCAGGGGGCAGACTTAACCGTACGTGACGAGAAAGTATATTTAAAAACTTTGCAGGGTTTGCAGCGTATTCACGGCTTGCTCAGACGCTTAGACGATGACTTTTGTGACCCGGTTGAGTTAAGAGCTGACTCGGCATTGGGTACCCCCGGCTTGTTACAAGCCGTGCGAGCAGGCAAGGTTGTGATGGCAAACGCATTGGGCACTAGCTTTTTAGAATCACCCGCTATACAGGGCTTTTTGCCAGCTATCAGTGAGCATTTATTAGCAAGCCCCCTCGAAATGCCCTCGCTGCACAGTTGGTGGTGTGGCGAACCTGCCGCGTGGCAAAATGTTTCACCGATGTTGCGCAGTCAAGTTATTAAACCGACCTTTGTACCCAGAACCGTGGCGCAACACTTTGACCCAGCTATTGGCAGCCTGCTCAATGTTGATGAGTTAGAAAGCTGGCGCCAGCGCATCAACGCGCAACCCTCGATTTATACAACGCAAGCCTATTTGCCGTTTTCTCAAGTGCCCACCTGGAGCAACGGCGAAATCATTCCCCGTACCGCCATGCTTAGGTTCTATGCAATAGCCGGCGCAGATGGCACATGGCAAGTCATGCCAGGCGCCATGACTCGGATTGCATCACTTGACCCGCATTTGGTGTCAATGCGAAGTGGTGGCAGTACTTTAGACACATGGGTCATATCAAAAGAAAACGTCAATACTTACTCAATGCTTTCTAACCGCATTGCGCGCCCTCGTTGGCAAGCAGAAAATGAATTGGTATCAAGCCGCTCAGCAGAAAATTTATTCTGGATGGGGCGCTACACCGAACGACTTGAAAACACCATCAGAGTTGCGCGTGAATCGCTTGTGTTGCTCAGCACCAATCAACAAGATAATCAGCCCGAGTTAGGCCAAGCGATGAGCGATTTGGCATCAGTCATGCGCTTGGTTCCACCTCAAACACCCAGCATATCGACGATGCCATTGGTCTTTGGTGATGCATTGGTTTCACAAATTAATACGCGCGGTGCTTATGGCATATTTGATACAGTCGATGCCTTAGAAAATGTCATACGATCAGTGCGCGATCGATTGCCACCCGAGCATGTCGGTATACCGGCCCGCATAAAAGCTAAGCTCTTGCAGCGAACCAATATTGCTCAAGCACAAGATGTGTTGGGTACGCTTCGGTCAGTTAACGCCATACAAATGCTTGATGATGTGGAAATTTATTTGGCAGCGTTGGTGGGTTATCAGTCAGACCGTATGACGCGTGATTTAGGTTGGCACGTTTTAATGATTGGTCGATATGTTGAACGACTATCAACCATGTCAAATATTTTAAATACATTTTTTCACCATGAAGCGGTTAAGACGTCACGAGGTTTTGATTCATTATTGGTTTTATTTGATAGCGTCATTACCTTTCGCAGTCGGTTTCAAAGACAACAAGATAACGCGGCCTTGTTAGATTTGTTAATTGTTGATAAAACCAACCCTCGTGCCATTAATTGCATTGTTGAACAATTGAATGCTGAGCTGATGAATTTGCCTTCGCATGCACAAATACCTGACAAGCTTAATTTAATACCCACCAGTGCGCCCAATGAGCAGTCGTTGTTAAACTATGCGTTTAGTATGCGACACATTAGTGATCAAATTTCAGAGCAAATTACAAGACGTTTCTTTGTGCACGCAGAAGAAAGGTTTTTTTCCTCATGATGCGCATTCAAGTCGAGCACGACACCATTTACCAATATTTCCAACCGGTTGAGCTCGCCCACCACTTGGCCTATTTACAGCCGCTCAGTAAGGGTTGGCAACAGGTCGTTAAATCAAGTTTAAATATTACCCCGACACCTGATTTTCAAGTGGTGAATGACGATGCATTTGGTAATAAACGGACCTTCTTTAATTTCGTAAAACCACATCAAGAACTTATTGTGAAATTAAATTGTGAGGTATTGAATAAGCCCCGCTATATTAATTTTGAGCCGACTAAAACACCCCTTTGGCAAGAAGTAAAAGATGCCATGATCTACTCTCTTGAGCAGCCCTACGCGCCGGCAGCAGAGTTTATTTGGCCCAGCCCTTTTATACCTTGGTTTCGTGATTTACACGATTACGCGATGCAATCATTTACCTTCAAACGCAACATTGGTGACGCGCTTGTTGAGCTTAATCAGCGTATCTTTCAAGACTTCGTTTACAACCCCCAGGCAACAGAAATTCACACCCCGCTCGCAGATGTTTTTACACAACGTGCGGGTGTCTGCCAAGATTTTTCTCACATTATGGTCGGTTGCTTACGAGCCATTGGTTTACCTGCACAATATGTCAGTGGTTATTTATTAACCAAGCCACCCGAGGGGCAACTTAAGTTACGTGGGGCCGATGCATCGCACGCATGGGTTAACGCCTATTGCCCGGGCGCACCAGGCGGTTGGCTTGAGCTTGACCCTACCAATCAAGCCATCGCTGATCTAAGCTATGTGCGCCTTTCATATGGCCGTGATTTTGGTGATGTATCACCTTTACGTGGGTTGATTCGTGGGGGTGGTGCACACACACTCAAGATAGAAGTCACGTCTCAAGAAATCGAACTAACATGACAAAACTCATAAATCATTTACGTTTTTTAGTGCCCGTGTGTCTTTTCAGCGCGCTAATGGTTGGCTGCCAAAATGATGTTTATTATCATCAATCACCTAACCGTCATGTGATTGTTTTAGAAGGGCAGCGTATGAGCGTTTTAAAACTTAACGATGGTACGTGGGAAGTGGCGGGTGGCAACGTCAGTTGGTCTGAAGACACACCCGCACTTATCGATAGGCAGCTTCAGGCGATTGTCTTGGTGTCAGGCTGTACCGTTTTAAAATCAACCGCATTTGAAGCCGTCGATGGCAAGCCCCCTAGGCTTATTGCGGTGGTTAAGTGTAAAGATGACTAAACGGCTTGGGTGCTGTGCTTAGATTGCGTAAGCGCAGATAGGCGTCGTGATTGTTCGACGTTAATGAGTGACTAAATTGTGAATGACGACAAAAAATGAATGACGACAGGCAAATATTTGTGCCACCATCTTTTATTGCCTTATTTGTACCGCCAGGTAAAATTAAACCCATTGCGTCACGTGAAGAAATCGAAACACGGTACGATTATTGCGAAGACCTGTCACAGTTGCTGTTTGATCAACTGCGCGACAAAATGGCCGAACACGGCATACCGGTTGACATTGCCTTGCCGCGCATAACCGCCGTACTGACTGAGCCAAGCTTAAATTTAAATGATGTTGAATCAAACTGGGTGTTATCGCGTTTAACAGAACTATCGGAGCCTTTCTCATGCCTGTAAGCCATCGTGTTTGGGTTGATCATGCCGTACGGCAAATTGAAGCCGATTATCTGCGGTCGGCCGATACCCACCTGGTGCCCATTCAGTTGTCAGCGCCCCTACACCACCCCAATATTGATGTTTACTTTAAAGATGAATCAACCCACCCAACCGGCAGTTTAAAGCACCGCTTAGCACGATCACTTTTTTTATATGCTTTATGTAATGGTTGGGTAAAAAAAGACACCACCATTGTAGAAGCATCATCAGGGTCGACCGCAATCAGCGAAGCGTATTTTGCACGCCTACTTGGCCTGCCATTTATAGCGGTCGTGCCACAAGCTACCGCACAATATAAATGCGACCTGATTCGCTTTTACGGCGGCAAAGTTCATTTTGTTGATCATGCAAACCAAGTACACCAAGCCGCCACAACCCTTGCGCAAGAAACGGAAGGCCATTTTATGAATCAGTTTTTATATGCTGAGCGGGCGACTGATTGGCGCGGCAACAACAATATTGCTGAATCAGTGTTTGCGCAAATGCGCAGCGAAAGGTTTCCCATACCTTCTTGGGTGATCGTGGGGGCGGGCACGGGGGGTACGTCTGCTACGTTTGGTCGTTTCGTTCGATATCAACGCTACCCAACTCAAGTTGCTGTGGTTGACCCTGAGTTTTCAGTGTTTACGGCGTATCACCAAACGGGTGATGTCACTTTAAAATCTGACCGCGGCAGTCGCATTGAAGGCATCGGTCGCCCATGTGTTGAAGCATCTTTTATCAGGTCGGCGGTTGATCGTATTTTGCCCATTCCTGATCTTGATTCAGTCGCTGCCATGCGGGTGTTATCAACTTGGTTAGGCCGACATGTTGGCCCTTCAACTGGCACTAATTTGATGGGTGTATTACGCTTAAGCCAAGAGATGGCACTAAACAATTTGCAAGGCAGCATTGTGACCTTGTTATGCGATGCCGGTAACCGTTACGCCCACCTATATGACGATGAATGGGTAGAAAAAAACTTTGGGCCGGGCTTGCACGACCGAATTAAAAATATTTTAAATGGAAATATTTAAGATGATGCACAAAGCTCAACCCCACAAAGCTCAACCTTACCAAGCTTAGCCTCACCAAGCTCAGCCCAAAGTCATACCCTACTAAGGCCCCGTTGCGATTTCAGCACCTTCTTGTGTGCACCACTCGCTCCATGAGCCGGGGTAAAGCAATGCACCAGGTATACCCGCTACTTCGAACGCCAATAGGTTGTGGCAAGCGCTTACGCCCGAACCACATTGCATAATGATGTCTGCCCCAGACCGTTTACCGATGATCCCCGTAAATGTTGCACGAAGTGCTTCGGGTGTTTTAAATAAACCGTTTTCTTCAAGATTTGATCTAAAAACGTGATTCACTGCGCCCGGTATGTGGCCACCGATTGGGTCAAGCGTTTCGTTTTCACCGCGGTAGCGATCAGCACCACGCGCATCAATTAAAAGATGGCGTTGGGTGGTTATGTTTGCTTTCACATCGGCATAATTTACCGTACCGACTAGCGGCGGATGTGCTGAAAAAGACCCTTTTTGTGGTGCCACAGAGGGTTGGTCGCTAACGGGTAGACCAGCGGCTTGCCAGCTTTGAATGCCCCCATCAAGCACGGCCACAGCATTGTGGCCTAGCCAACGCATGAGCCACCACAAGCGTGCAGCATACATACCACCCGCATTGTCGTAGGCCACAATTTGCGTGTCATCGTCTGCACTGAGTAGGCGCATGGCTTGCACCAATTCCGCACGGTCAGGCAAGGGGTGGCGGCCATTTTTACCGGTCATTTCACCACTTAACGTGTCGTCTAATGCTATGAAGTGAGCGCCCGGTATGTGCGCTGCACCATAAGCTTGTCGGCCCGCAGCAGGTTTGGCTAGATCGTGACTGCAATCAAGCACTAACAAACGGTTTGGCTCGCTATGCATTAGGGTTGAGAGTGATTGAGCATTAATCAGTGTGGTGATGGCTTTCATGTTTCACTTGCCTTTGTCTTGTGGCTATACTGGCATCATACGCAATTTAATTTTATTCGCGATAATAAAAATATAAATGTTTTTTTAAAATAAGGCGCTAGATGTATGCATGACGCCATGTGGAAACAACTCTTTACACAATCTTCAAGGCCACATTTGAGCCTTCAAGGGCAAATTCGTGAAATGTTGGTGACAGCTATTTTAAAAGGCATCTTGTCACCCGGCGCGGCGGTTGCATCTAGCCGTGAAATGGCAGAACAGCTTGGGGTCGGTCGCATTACGGTGGTTTTAGCGTATCAGCAGTTAAGCGATGAGGGGTTTTTGGTTTCGCGCGAAAGGCGGGGTCATTTTGTAAGCGATGATGTGTTGAAAGGCTCATTGTTACAAAAATCAACTCACCCACATAAGCAAGGTAATCAAAACAATCAAAGCAATCAAAGCAATCTAACTCATCTAATTGATTTAAATCATTTAAGCAGTCAACACAATCAAAACAATCAGGCCACACAAACGGCCAGTCAAACCGATTGGCACAAACGGTTTTGTTTACATCCATCGCAACAACGCAGTATTGTAAAACCGGCAGATTGGCAGAAATACCCCTTTCCCTTTTTGTATGGCCAACTTGATCAAGCGCTATTTCCAACCGCCGCGTGGCGTGAAAGCTGTAGCAAAACATTAAACGTGCTTGATATTAAAGAATGGGCTCCCGATTTGATTACCCGCGACGATGCGTCGTTGGTTGAACAAATTAGAACTAAAATATTACCCCGTAGAGGTGTTTGGGCTGGGGCTGAAGAATTGATTGTCACGGTTGGCGCACAGCACGCTTTATATATGGTGGCCGACTTATTGATTCGATCAAAAACGCGAGTGGGTATAGAAGACCCGGGTTACCCCGATGCACGTAATATTTTTGCCAGTCGCACACAAAAAGTGGTGCCCTTATCGATCGGCCCAGACGGCTTAATTATTTCAGAAGATCTAAAAGATTTTGATTATCTCTACACCACACCTAGCCATCAATGCCCAACCGGTGTCACCATGCCGCTTGCTCAGCGAGAGAAGTTACTTGAGTTAGCAAACCGGCATGATTTAATAATTATTGAAGACGATTTTGAAAGTGAAAATAGCTTTGAAGGCGAACCTATACCTGCTTTAAAAAGCTTAGATCAAAATGACCGTGTCATCTACATTGGTAGCCTAACCAAAAGTTTAGCGCCTGGCTTACGCATCGGCTTTATTGTGGCGGCACCGCAGTTGATTGCAGAACTCAGAGCGTTACGACGCTTGATGCTTAGGCACCCTTCAACATTTATTCAGCGTACTTTGGCATTATTTATTTCGCTTGGCCACAATGACGCGCAGTTAAGACGTATGGCGTCTGCACAGAAAGAGCGCTATGGAGTTTTAATTCAGGCACTTACTCGCTTCGCCCCACAATGCAAGGTTGTACCGGTGAGTGGGGGCGGGTCGTGTTGGTTACGTCTGCCCGAATCAGTTGATGCCATAACATTAGGTATAGAGGCAGCAAAAGTAGGCGTATTAATTGAACCCGGCGATGTTTTTTTTATGGCAGACAAACCGCCGGGTAATTACGTTCGACTAGGCTACCAATCAATACCTTCCTCAGCGATTGAGGAAGGTATAAAACGCTTAGCGCAAACGGTAGATTTGTTGGCCGGTCGTTAAACCTAATTCGTTTACAGCTGATTATTAAATTAGCTCAGCTCATATTAGATTCGATGCAACAATTTAGAAATAGAATCTAATTTAAGTCTGTTATTTATTTATACCCCATCAAGCCCGGTAACCATAATGAGAGTTGTGGAAAGAACGCAATAATAACCACGGTGAATGAAGACACCAGCACAAACGGCCATATCTTTGCAACAATGCGTTCAACCGTTTCACCCCCAATACCCGAGGCCACAAAGATATTTTCACCTAACGGTGGGGTTTGAAAACCAATTGATAAAGCGCAGATAGTGACGATACCTACATGCGTTGGGTCTGCGCCCATAATATACATAATAGGTAACAGCACAGGTACCAAAATCATAATGGCTGCCAGTGTTTCCATAAACATACCGACAAACAGTAAGAACAAGATAATTAAAATCCAAATAATATAAATGCTGTCTGTCAAGCTTAACAACGATTCAGCCAATGCAGCAGGCATACGTGTTTCAACTAAAAGCCGACCAAAGGCCGTAGCAGTAAAAAGAATCAGTAAGACGCGACCAGTTATCCAAGTAGTGGTTCGTAAAGCAGCAACCGCAGGCTTAAACTTGATTTCTCTATGAATAAAAATACCCACAAACAAGGTATAAAAAATTGCCACAATGGCTGATTCAGTTGGGGTAAAAAAACCGGTATAAATACCGCCTAAAATAATCACGGGTGCAAGCATTGACCAAATACCACGGCGCAGGGCAAGCTTTAAATCTGTACCCGACCACTTTTCAGATAAACCGCGGTAACCCTTTTTCTTTGATATAAAGTAGTTCATAGCCATTAAACCTGCGGCCATTAAAAGACCCGGCACAACGCCAGCAATAAATAATTTCGGTATTGAAATTGAAGCAAACTGCCCAAACTGCGCAACTGCTTCAGGTGGTGCAACCATGCCCATGGCTGAAATACCGAAAATAACCATCGGTATTGAGGGCGGAATGATAATGCCTAAGCCGCCCGCTGCAGCAGTGACCGCTGAGGCATACGCTTTATCGTAAGAACGCTTGGTCATGGCAGGTATCATCAACATACCTACCGCTGCTGTGGTGGCGGGGCCTGAACCTGAAATGGCACCAAAGAATAAACAGGCCAAAATGGTGGCAGCCCCCAAACCACCCGTAATGGGGCCGGCTAACGATTCAGCAATATCGACTAGTCGCTTTGATATGCCTGCCGTTTCCATTAAGGCACCCGCTAAAACAAAAGCTGGAAGTGCCATCAGCGGAAAACTACCTACAGATGTAAATGCAATCTGCACAAGCGTAATGGGGTTTTTGTCGAGCACTAAAAATGCCAGCATTGCGGCGCCGCCCAACGCAACCGATATGGGCGTACCCAATAAAAGCAGTATAAAAAAACCACCAAATAATAGTTCTGCTACAAAGGTATCCATGTCTCTTCTCTTGTAGTCACAAAGCTTAAATTAAGCTTTTTGTGCGGCTTGTTGTTTTAGTTTTTGAATTTCAGCCGTTTCGGGGTCAACTTGTTCGACACCTAAAAAGACAGTGGCGTATAGATTAATTAAAATACGAATAGTCATTAAGGTAAAAGCGATCGGCAATATCATGTATAAATATTTCATGGGCACGCCAAGCGTTTGCGACTTCCAAAAGGCGTTCATAAATACAAAAATAAACTGATAGCTTAAGTACACAAAGTAAACGTTAAAAGTCACCCAAATTAAGTCAGCCAATATCATTGAGTACTTGCCGACCCAAAGCGGAAAGTATTGAAATTGAAAGGTCACACGGTTGTGAGCCGCCATTTTCGTGGCGACAACAGCGCCTAAATATGCAAACCATACAAACATATAAGTTGAAAGTTCATCACTCCAAGAAAGCGAGTGGTTAAACACTTGTCGTGCAATGATCTGAATAAACAATAGCAATACGAAGCTTGCAAGTAAAACCTCGCAAACAACGGTTTCAACGTTGTTTAATTTTTTGATTAAGGCATGAAGCTTCGCCATGGCGATTTGCTCCTAAAGGGGTTCTTATCAAGATAGCAAATATGCGTATTGATTAATTGTTTAGGTATGAGGTCGCTGATCTGGCGGCTTTCATTTGACTGTTTTGATAAAACAGTGAAGTTGGGCATAAATAAATCATACCCAACCTAAAATTTTTGCAGTAATTTAATCTGTAAGAATAGCTAGGTAACAGGTTTAAACACCCCGTTACCTAGCTAAAAGACAAACTGAAATGTGACAGAAACGCGACTGAACTTAACTAAGACTTTACTGAAACGTAACTCAAAATTAGCTGAAATATAATTGTGAACGTTAAAAGTAAGTTGTCTTAATTAACGACCGATTGCTTTTAAAGCTTGGTCAAGCTTGTCTTTGCCGCCAATGCTCTGGTAAAACTTTGGCCATACTTGCGTAGTGGCTTTGCTGATCCATTCTTTTTCATCGTCGGCAGGGGCAGAAATCTGCATACCTTTAGCCATCAACTCTTGCTTGATTTTGTCTTCTGACGCTTTTAACCATGTAAAGCTGTGTTCAGTTGCTGCAGCACCGGCTTCAAGTATGGCTTTTTGAACATCAGCAGGTTGTTTTTGAAAAACTGATTCACTGATAATCATGGGTTCAAGCGAGAATACATAGCGAATGGTTGTGATGTATTTTTGCACTTCGAAAAACTTCATCGAATAAATAGTTGCAAAGGGGTTGTCTTGACCTTCTACTACACCTTGTTGCAATGCTGTAAACGTTTCTGACCAAGCCATCGGCACAGGGTTAATACCCCATGCTTGATAAGTTGCAATCATGATTTCGTTCTTAGGCACACGAATTTTTAGACCTTTTAAGTCTTCAAGCGTCGTGACAGGTTTTTTAGAGTTGGTCAGCACACGAAAGCCCGTGTATGTCCAGCCTACGATACGTACTTTGGCATCACGAACGGTATTGGTAACCAATTCCTTAGACAAAGGGCCTGTCGTCAAAATTTTGGCCTCTTCGGCACTTTGAATGACGTAAGGCAGAGACAATACACCCACTGTAGGCGAGAAAGGCGTGAGGTTATTGATGGCTAAAATTGAAAAGTCGAGTGCACCCATTGCAGCATTGCTAACGGTATCTTCTTCGCTACCGAGTTGCCCATTGGGAAACAAGTCAATTTTGTCTTTACCGGCACGTTTTTCTTCAAACGACTTTTTAAAGAATGTGGCCAATTCCCACTGCGCGCTGCCCTGAGGGTCGCCCACAGCGACTTTAAAAGTGGTGGCTAATACGCTGGTTGAGACCAGTGCACTCGCTGCCAATACTGATAATGCAATTGTTTTTCTTATCATCATTTTATGTCTCCAGGAAAATAATTAACGTTTTGTGATTGTAGGACGATCCTTTCTAAATGCATTTTTAACCGCGATTTTGCCATCACGGAATGTAAATACATCGACCATTCGAGCCTCTATACGAGACCCGTCAGATTTGGTGCCAGCAAAGGTGCACTCAGCCACGCCGCGATCACCAGATACAAAATAGTCACCATCTGACCATGATGCATCGGGGCAGGTTTGCCAAGCTAAAGCAAAACCTTCACGCAATTGTGCGGAGCCTTTAAACGTACGACCTAGTATGTCGGGGCCACCGACAGCATGAAACTCGCAATCTTTAGTCACAAAACGCATTAAAGCTTCTAAGTCGTGATCATTCCAAGCTTGTGCAAACGCTTTTAACGTTTCAACGGTTACGGTGTTTTGTGACGAACTCATATGTAAACCAACCTTTTTGTACTTTGTTTCAATGACGTGTTTCGATTTTGTTTTAATCGCTGATGTTTGTATATTATTTTCCCAGAACCATTAGCCGTAGAGCCAGCGAGGCTTATTTGATAGAGCCAGAGACGACGAGGGGTTTTCTGGCTCTATCAAAATCTCTCATCTGGTGCTAACCCTCACATAGTGGAGTCGCTATTCTTTGGTGCATGGCTGCTCTATTTCGACGCACCTAAAATATATTTATAGAAGCCAAAATAGATTGACTTCGTCGGAGAATGAATTGAACGCCGAGACAAAAATTGAAAACTTGCTCAAACCTTATGACCCACATTATGACCCTTTAGTTGACCGCAACCCAGGCCAAGGCCGTCAGTATGCCCCAACTTATTGGGTTGCTTCAGCGGGTACACCACCAGAAGATGACGGCCCTATTGAAGCTGATATTGAAGCCGATGTGGTTATTGTGGGTTCTGGGTTTACCGGCTTATCAACCGCTTTATTTTTAGCGCGAGAGCATGGCATTAAAGCTGTTGTACTCGAAGCCAATGGCACCGCATGGGGTTGCACCAGCCGCAATGGCGGTCAAGGTCAAAATGCGAGCGGTCGCTTGTATCGTTCACAGTGGATAGAGCGTTGGGGCAAAGAAACAGCATTACGTCTTGATGCAGAAATACGTGAAGGTTTTGAAACCTTTAAGAGCCTCGTGGCTGAAGTGCCCGAATGCGAACCGCAGGGCGGTGGCCACCTTTACATTGCTCATAAAGAATCGAAGATGGATTTTTTAAGTAGCGAAGCCCGTGTGATGCGTGAGGTGTTTGGTTACGACACCAAAATGTTGAGTAAAGGCGACGTTAAAGAACAGTACGTTAACGATGCTGAAAGCTTTGGCGCTATGCACGAACCTGACGGTATTGGTGTGCACCCATTGAAATTGGCTTTTGGGTATTTACGTATGGCGCGCAAGCTAGGTGTGAAAGTACACCCCGGTAGCCCCGTGCTTGATATGGAAACGCGCAACGGCGTGCATTATTTACGCACACCGGGTGGCGTGGTTAAAGCCCGTGCAGTTGGCTTTGCAACCGGCGGTTACACGAGTAACGGCATGCATCGCAGCCTTGATTCTAAAATTATGCCGATTTTATCAAATTCGCTGGTTACACGGCCTCTCACACCAGAAGAGCTCAAAGCCACTAATTTCTTAACGAACGAAGTCATCACCGATACCCGTACCTTGCGCTTTTATTACCGATTGTTGCCTGACAATCGAGTGCAAATGGGTAGCCGTAGTGCAATTACCGGCGCCGATGCGAGCAACCCTAAACACATGGCTATGTTGGTTGAAGGCTTACATCGTAAGTTCCCTGCGTTAACCGGCATACAAATTGATTACTCATGGTGGGGCTGGGTTGATGTCAGTCACGACATGATGCCGCGCATTATGCAACCCATCGCCAGTGAATCAGTTTTTTATTCGGTGGGTTACGGTGGCAATGGCGTGTCTTTTTCTGCCCATGCCGGTCGTCGTATGGCCGAACGTATTGCGGGCAAACAGATGTCAATGCTAGATTTGCCAATATACAATTCAGAGCTTGAATACCCTAACGTTTTTAACGTTGTGCGCTCACGTGCTTTTGCACCGTTTCGTCGGTTTGGGCAACGATTTTTATATCATTGGTATCACTACAATGATGAAAAAAAGTGATGATTAGCAGTTAATAAATCAACGATCGACATGATGGTGTTGTTGTCGATGGTGGCTTCAGTATCAATCGCTAAACGTCGTTTATAAAACCACCCAAGGTCAAGCCCAACGCCTAAGGCACAAATATCGACTTGACCAAGTTGCGCTTGCTTAGTCAGTACTTGTTTAAGGTGTTGGTCAAGGTAATACTCATCGTTGCATTGGTTGGTGGCGGTGTCCATCGGGCAACCATCTGTTACCACCATGAGTATGCGACGCTTAACCGGCCGCGCCATTAAACGGTCGCAGGCCCATTCAACCGCCTCGCCGTCAACCCCTTCTTTAAACAAATCAAGTTTACGTAATGCTGCAATGCCTTGGCGACCACGTTGCCACGATACATTTCCTGATTTAAAAATGAGATGTAGTCGTTCGTTTAAACGACCCGGTAATTCAGGTTGACCGGCACGTTCCCAATCGCGTCTGGCACGACCGCCATTCCAGGCTTGGGTTGAAAAACCCAATATTTCTATTTCAATACCCGCCATATCAAGGGCGCGACCGATTAAATCAACCATCAATGAAATGGGTTGTGCGTGAGCTTTCATTGACCCTGAACAGTCAATCAAAATTGTTACCGCACAGTCATTGATTAATCGCGGTTGTTCATCTTTAAAAATGGCATGCTGGTTGGGGTCGGTAATCAGTTGAGACAAGCGGCTGCCGTCTAAATAGCCCTCTTCTTGAGCAAATCGCCAACCTTCACGCTTAACGGTAGCCAAGCGCTGCTTAAAGATGCGTGCCAAGCGTTGCACGTGTATGCCGCTTTTTACGACCTCTTGATCGATTTGTTGGCGAAACTCAACGAGTTGGGCGGTGCGCACCAATTGTGTGGCGTTGACTATTTTGTCGTAAGCGCGCGTAAAAACGCGATACATTTGCCCGCCACTTTCCCACGATCGGCTGTTACCGCCTTGTGCGACAGGTGGAGGTGTGATGTTGGCCGACTCAAAATGGAGGGGAAGGGCAAAACCTGTGCGCCGTCGATTAATAGATTTGTTGCCGCTTGCATTTGATTCGGCGGCTTGAATGGTAGCGTTAACCCACTTTGCCAAAGCTAATGCATGTGCAAGGTATTTTGTTTGGTTGTATCGATCACGACGTAGGCCCATGATATGAACGCCGATGTCGGTATGAATGTTGGCACGCGTGACTTCCATTAAATCAGACATGTGGTCAGGAACGTCTTCACTGTTTAACCGCGACCACGTCATCACCGCAATGGTGAACATCAACACGCCTAAAGCCGTTTCAGTTAAACCCGAATCAATAAAAGCTTGCGACCACTTAAAAAATCGTTTTTTTAAGTTATGTGCTGCACCCGGCCATTTTTTAGGCACTAAGGCTTCAACTCTAAGTTGCTCAAGTAGTTCGTAAACTAAACGCTCAATCGGGTCGCTCGGCGCGTGCTGACCATGCAACACGGCATGACTAAATTTTAATTTAAGCCCTGCCCCATCAATGAGTGCACGCTGATTATCAAGATCAAGTGGCACGTCACTTTGATGTGCTGCCAGCAGAGGCACCACGAGAGTACCTTGATACAAGGTTTGACCTGACCATTGCAGCGCGGCATCACCCGTCAGTGCACGCACCATGGCGCCACAAACTGACTCAAGTGCTTTGATCGACGTTTGACTATGTTGGGTCATAAGGGGTTGCCACACCCAGCGCGTTGAGTGAAGCGAGTGGCGCATTAAAACATCGCTGATAGTATTCTTCCACCACTACACGTTCAGCAATTTCGCATTTATTCAGAAATGAAAGATGAAAGGCTAAGTCAACATCTTTAAAGATTTCAGTGTTTTCAGCCCAAGTAATAACGGTGCGAGGCGACATTAAAATTGATAGATCACCCACTGCAAACCCTTGGCGAGTTAGGCCAGCCATAGCGACCATGGCCACTATGTGTTTACGGCCGTTGTCAGTATTAAATGATGGCACACGGGCCAGCACAATAGCTTGTTCTTCTTGTTCAGGCAAATAGTCAAGCGAGGTAACAATATTCCAACGGTCAAGCTGTGCATGGTTCATCAGTTGGGTACCATGGTAGAGCCCATTTAGGTTGCCTTGACCTAACGTGTTCATGGTGGCAAACATACGAAATGACACATGGGGCTTAATCACTTTTTGTTGGTCAAGCAATGTAAAGCTGCCTTCGCGCTCAAGTACGCGTTGAATGACGAACATGACATCAGGACGGCCTGCATCATACTCATCAAACACTAAAGCCATAGGTCGTTGTAAGGCCCATGGCAACATGCCTTCTTGAAATTCTGTGACTTGTTGACCATCACGCAAGACAATCATGTCTTTGCCCACTAAATCTAGACGACTAATATGGCCATCAAGGTTGATGCGCAAACAGGGCCAGTTCAAACGTGCAGCCACCTGTTCAATATGGGTTGACTTACCCGTGCCGTGTAAACCTTGAATAACCACACGACGGTTAAATGCAAACCCTGCCAAAATTGCCAATGTAGCCTGTGGGTTGAAACGGTATGCCGAGTCAATTTCTGGCACATGCTCGTCGCGTTGCGTAAAAGCAGGTACGGTCATTTCAAGATCAATACCAAAGGTACCGCGAACATTTACAGTACGGTCTGGTTTAATTAGGGCAATATCTTTCATGATTTGGGTGGCTCAATGGCGTCATGGTTAATGCCTGCAATGGCTTGAGCCGCTGCACGAAGGGCAGGTAAAAAGCTGAGTGCTTTGTTCTCATCTAAACGAATAACAGGTGCTTGAAGCGCCAGACCCATATTTGATTTACCTTGGCTGCTCGGTACTAAAACACCAATACACAATAAGCCTGGTAAAAACTCTTCGCGATCAAACGCATAACCTACTTTACGAACCTGTTCGATTTCAGACTCAAGCGCTTCGTATTGCGTAATGGTGTCACGTGTAAATTGCTCAAGCGGTGCAACCGCTAATAAACGTTTACGTTGTGAAGGCGTCATTTGGCTTAAAAATAATTTACCCGTTGCAGAGCAGTGGGCCGGCACGCGCGAGCCTGAGTGTAAATAAAAGCGCAGTGGCTTTGCTGTTTCAACTCGATCAAGGTAGAGCACTTCGCCACCTGATAAGGCGGTAATGTTGCAACTTTCGCCGACTTCTTTAACGAGGTTGCTCAAGACTGCGTGGCGGGCACCTTGCGTGGTGTTGTTAATGAGTAAATTTTCTGCCAATCGCATTAAACGGTTTTCAACACTATATAAACGCCCATTGCCGATACGCTGCAAAATGCCAGCTGATTCTAATTGTTGCAACATACGGTGTGCCGTGGGTTTAGGTATGCCCGTGTCATCTGCAACGTTTTGAAGGCTAAATGGGGTATTTTTTTCGGCAATCACTTCAAGCAACGAAAATAATCGCAAAGTGGGGGTATCACCATTGATCAAAGCTTTGGGTTCATTGGCGTCGTGCAAATCGTTTGCATTGTTTGTATTGTTTATATTGTTTTTAGTCATCATGGCTCTTATATTACAATAATTTGATAAATTAGAACAATTTATTCTAATTTCTATAAAAATCGTTGACAAGGTGTGAATACAAGCTCTAGAATACGCTTGTAGTTAGAAAAACGGAATAATTGATTCCACTATATTGGAGATATCATGAGCACATCTGCAACAAAACGTACCGCTGTTGAAGGCGTTCAAAAAATGACCCCTTCAGAAGCATTTGTTGAAACATTAGTGGCCAATGGCGTCACTGATATGTTTGGCATTATGGGTTCTGCATTTATGGACGCTATGGACATATTTGCACCCGCCGGTATTCGGCTGATTCCTGTTGTGCACGAGCAAGGTGGCGCCCACATGGCTGACGGCTATGCTCGCGTATCAGGTCGGCATGGCGTAGTAATCGGTCAAAACGGCCCTGGCATTAGCAATTGCGTCACAGCAATCGCTGCAGCCTACTGGGCGCACAGCCCTGTCGTGATCATTACCCCTGAAACAGGCACCATGGGTATGGGTTTAGGCGGCTTTCAAGAAGCCAACCAGTTACCTATGTTTGAAGAGTTTACAAAATACCAAGGCCACGTTTGCAACCCCAAGCGCATGGCAGAGTTCACAGCACGTTGTTTTGACCGTGCCATGAGCGATATGGGCCCAACACAATTAAATATTCCCCGTGATTATTTTTACGGTGAAGTCACCTGTGAAATTCCTAAGCCAATGCGTGTTGATCGTGGCGCAGGTGGCGAAGACAGTTTAGCTGCCGCAGCAGCGTTACTTGCAACCGCCAAATTTCCGGTGATTTTAGCCGGTGGTGGCGTGGTGATGGGTGACGCAGTTGAAGAATGCAAAGCGCTTGCCGAGCGTTTAGGTGCCCCCGTTGTAACCGGTTACTTACGTAACGACGCGTTCCCTGCAAGCCACCCTTTATGGGCAGGCCCCTTGGGTTATCAAGGCAGCAAAGCGGGTATGAAACTGATTGCACAAGCTGACGTGGTCATTGCATTAGGTTCACGTATGGGCCCCTTTGGTACCTTACCTCAGCACGGTTTAGATTATTGGCCTAAAGATGCCAAAATCATTCAAGTTGAAGCTGATCACACGAATTTAGGTTTGGTTAAAAAAATCACAGTGGGTATTTGTGGTGATGCCAAAGCGACTGCCAAGGCATTGTCAGCACGATTAGAAGGCAAAACGTTAGCATGTGATGCAAACAAAGCAGCCCGTGCACAAATCATCAAAGCTGAAAAAGATGCGTGGGAAAAAGAACTTGACGCGTGGACGCACGAAACCGACCCATACAGCTTAGACATGATCGAAGAAGCAAAAGGTGAGAAGCCTTTTTCAGGTGGCGAATACTTACACCCACGTCAAGTTTTGCGTGAACTTGAAAAAGCCATGCCACCCCGTGCGATGGTGTCAACCGATATCGGTAACATCAACTCAGTCGCCAATAGTTACTTGCGTTTTGAAGAGCCCCGTAGCTTTTTTGCACCGATGAGTTTTGGTAATTGTGGTTACGCTTTACCTACAATCATTGGCGCTAAGTTAGCTGCTAAAGACCGCCCAGCCATTGCTTACGCCGGTGACGGTGCATGGGCCATGAGCATGGTTGAAATCATGACTGCGGTTCGACACGACATTCCTGTTACTGCGGTGGTTTTCCACAACCGTCAATGGGGTGCTGAGAAGAAAAACCAAGTTGATTTCTACAACCGTCGTTTTGTTGCAGGCGAGTTAGAGAGCGAAAGTTTTGCTGACATTGCTAAGGCAATGGGTGCAGAAGCCATCATCGTTGACAAGCTTGAAGATGTCGGCCCAGCATTAAAGCGTGCGGTTGACATGCAAATGAATGAAGGTAAAACATGCGTGATCGAAATCATGTGTACACGTGAATTGGGCGACCCTTTCCGACGTGATGCCTTAGCTAAGCCTGTTCGTTTTCTTGAAAAGTACAAGGATTACGTTTAAATTTGACGTATGACTAATATGCCCCGTTGGTGAGTATTCACAACGGGGCATTGTTCAATGGTTCACTCATTCACTCATTCACTCATTAATTTATTAAGTTATTAGTTATTAGTTATTGAGTCATTGAATTGTTGATTCGTTGAAATATTCAATGATTAAATCAATCACCAAGAGACATGTTCATGACCGAATCACGAAATACGACAACAGATTCCTCCAAAAAAGGCGATACAACTTACGTTTATCGTCATCTTGACGCGTTAATTGAGCGAGCTCGACAAATGGGCCCGATTCGTGTTGCCATTGCATACCCTTGCGATACAACAACCATCGAGGCGGCTTCACAGGCACTTCAAGCTGGCTTAATTATTCCCATACTCGTTGGTCCTTTAGCCCGAATTCAAAAGGTTGCTGAGGCAGCCAAGATTGATTTAAACGGTATGGAAATTGTTGACACGCTTGATGACTCTAGGCTGGCTGCTGATACCAGCGCCGCTTTATGTCGCGATCATAAAGCTCAAGCGCTTATGAAAGGCAGCTTGCACAGCGACGAGTTACTGGGTGCAGCGGTATCGCGAGAAGCGGGTTTACGTGGTAACCGCCGTGCCAGTCACTGTTTTGTGATAGACGTGCCTAGCTTAGAACGACCACTGATGTTGACTGACTGCGTTGTTAACATTGCCCCTGGGTTGATGGAAAAACGAGACATTACCCAATCAGCGATTGATATGGCGCACGCTTTAGGTATTGCAAAACCAAATGTAGCCATTTTGTCTGCCGTTGAAACCATAAACCCTGCGATGCAGTCAACGCTTGATGCCGCTGTACTGTGCAAAATGGCAGACCGAGGCCAAATTACGGGTGGCATATTAGATGGCCCCTTGGCTTTTGATAACGCCATATCTAGCGAGTCTGCACACAAAAAAGGCATCGTGTCACCTGTTGCAGGCCAACCCGATATTTTAATCATGCCTAATTTAGAAGCGGGCAACATGCTTTACAAACAGTTGGTCTATATTTCTCATGCAGAATGTGCAGGTTTAGTGCTAGGTATGCGTGTTCCAATTATTTTAACAAGCCGATCAGACTCAGTCATGAGCCGAATTGCTTCGTGCGCACTTGCGGTCTTAAAAAGCCGCCAATTAATCGATACAAAATAAAAATGACCACACCAGAAAATGGCACAACTGTTGGCGCATACATTGCAGGGCGCTTAGCGTTAATTCCAGGTGCTGCATTAGCAGGTTTAATTGCCCTAGCGGCAACGTTTGTATCTAACCTGCATGGGGGGCCACAATTGTTGTTTGCATTATTTTTTGGGGTGGCCTTTCACTTTTTAAGTTTTGAGCCCAAGTCTAAACCCGGTATTGAGTTTTGTGCTCGAGGCGTATTGCGCTTAGGTGTTGGCTTACTGGGCGCGCGTATTACGGCAGAACAAATTGCCGGCCTAGGCTGGACAACCGCACTCATCGTGATTGGTGCAGTCGTCACCACCCTATTGTGCGGCGCCTGGCTGGGTAAAAAATTAAACATGACTCGTGCACAAGGTGTGCTGTCAGGTGGCTCAGTAGCTATTTGTGGCGCCTCTGCAGCACTGGCTATTTCAGCCGTGTTGCCACGCGATAAAGACAGCGATCGGTTCACCTTGATGGTTGTAGTCACCGTTACTGTGCTTTCAACCATAGCGATGGTGGTCTACCCACTCATTGCACGTGCATTATCATTGCCCCCCGAGTTGGCGGGCCTATTTTTAGGTGGATCGATTCACGACGTCGCCCAAGTGGTTGGCGCCGGTTATACCATTGATCAAGCCACCGGCGACTACGCCACGATTGTGAAGCTATTCCGCGTTTCGATGCTGGCCGTTGTGGTGGTTGTGGTGTCAGCTATATTTAAAACGCAGCGCGAAGCCATTGCCACTGCCCATCATGCAAAAAAACCACCATTGGTGCCTTGGTTTTTGTGGTTGTTTGTAGCACTTGTTGTGATCAATTCATTAGGCGGTTTAGCCCCTGCAATACAAACCCAGTTGGTTGATTTTTCACGTCTGTGTTTGGTGGTGGCTATTTCAGCATTAGGTTTAAAAACATCATTCAAGCAACTGGCTAAAGCCGGTTGGCGACCATTTCTGTTGCTGCTGGTTGAAACCCTTTGGATGGCTGCTTTTGTGTTGGTTGCGATTGAGTTGCTTTAAGTTTTATCATATGTGCACAAAAATCAGTCGTTCAAGGCTGAGATATTGTCAGTGCTCATCGTATTTTTAGCAAACCTTACACCAACAAACTTGAGAAGAGGTTCAATAAAAGTCATTTGACTGACCAAAAGTCTGGTGGCATATTGCGCATGAGTTCGTTTGTTAAGTTAGCAACACGCATTTTTGTTTGTTCACGTGTTAGCGATTTTTGTTCGAAAGTCATGTGTTCGCTTGCACGCATGATACGCGCTTGAGCTTTACGATGCGCTTGAGCTTGGATGATTTCTTCAACCCTTCTTTCTTTTGGCACAATGGCATAGACCAAATGACCTCCCATGGCTTCAGCAAGTTTGTGCATTTGGTTCAAAGTGATCACACCATCACGCTCATTTCGTTCGGCTTGATATATTGCATTTCGGCTAACCCCTGAACGCGCTGCAACGTCTGCCCCCGACATGCCAAGGGCTTTGCGAAACATTGCAAGCCACCCTTCAGCAGGCGTCTTCACACTTGTGATTTGCTCTGCCGTACGATTTACGATTTGCACATATTGCATTTTTGCTGTGTCTTTGACGTTCATCTTCTTATTCCTTAAGGCAATCATTTATTATTGCTTATCTAAGAATAGGCAAAACTAATCATTTAGTCAATCTATAGATATACATATTTAATAATATCGCCAATCTATAGATATAAAAATTGAGCTTTGATGAAACCGAAAGTTTAAACCGTTGGTTTCGGTAGCGACGGCTGACCGCTCGTCTGGCCTGAAGATTCTCAAGTCTGATTGATTTGAATCAGTAGTCATTGCTTATGCGTAGTTTATAGACTACAATAATAAAGATGATAGAACTTAAGCAAACAGGAATTTATCAGAAGTGGCAAGCCCGGCTTAGAGATAAAAGAGCAAGAACCATCATTGCAACACGTTTGATGCGTTTGGCAGAGGGATTGCCGGGTGATGTTGAACCAGTAGGTGAAGGCGTTAGCGAACTGAGGATTCATTACGGCCCAGGCTACCGTGTCTATTTCCAGCGTCGCGGAAACCTTCTGGTTGTATTGTTATGCGGTGGAAATAAAAGCACTCAGGTGCGTGATATTGCCGCTGCTAAGGAACTCGTCAAGAAATGGAGTGAAGAAAATGATTGAAAAACTGACAACTTACGATCCTGCTGCAGCATTGGTAGATGATGAAGAGATCGCTTACTTTTTGGCTGATGCATTTGAAACGGGTGATTCTGCCTACATTGCCAAGGCCTTCGGTGTCGTTGCTCGCGCAAAAGGAATGACAGAGATTGCTAGAAAAACTGGATTATCTCGAGAACAGCTTTATCGATCATTTAGCGAACGCGGTAATCCCACGTTGAAGACGACGCTAGCGGTCATGCGAGCCCTTGGAATTGATTTAACAGCCAAGCCCCATGTGACGGGTTGATTGTTGAGAGGGGCGTGTATTGTGGTTAATGTCAAACAGCAGCATGAGGCTTTCATGCTGTAGCAAAAAGCTGGTGCCGGTGAAAGGAATTGCAAGCCGCATGAATAAAGGGTTTGCGCCTATTTGGGGAAATTTTTGTTGTTCCCCATAAAACAACACTTCGGTGTCAGCAGGCGCTAAAAGGGAAATTCTGGAATCTTTAATTATTTAGGCCAAGCAGAAAATACGTCTGCAACATCAAATCAAGGTTTGCTGTCAAGGACGCTTGAATTTATTCATCACGCTACTTAGCTCACCAAAGCCTTAATATCTTTCATCAAAAGGAACAGGTGAAACGGATCAGATGGGCTGGGTTCAAACTCCCAATTTAGGTACCACTGTTGAGCAGGCTCGTCCTTAGCATGCACTAGCAGTGCACGTATTCCGGCAATGTCTGCAGCCTGTGCAGTACGTAACAGCGCATCTTTGAGTAATGCTTTGCCAAGCCCTACACCTTGGTGCTGAAGATCGACAGCAAGTCTAGCCAAAATCATCACTGGTACGGGGTGTTTTGGAATGCCTTTGGTTACACGCGGTGCCGCATGAGATGGATCAACGCTACCAACGGCCAAGCTGTAAAAACCAACGACTGCGCCTGAATGGCAACTCACATACGTCTGCGCACTGTTGGATTTTTGGTTGACAAGCGCGAAGCGCTGCAAAAACTGGTTCAGTGCGATCTGGCCACAATCGAATAAGTCAACATCATGCACACCGGCCAGCTTGCAAACTGGCTCATAAACTTGCGAACTCAATCAAGCAGTCCAGGCTCAGTCAACAGCTTCTTGAGCCTAGGTTTGGCGCTGACGGGCTGATCTAAAGCAGCCTGAAACGCCAGCCATTTTTCGTTGCTCAATTCGAAGCGGGCGCGGTCAGCCAAGGTTTGGTTTGCGGCAACAATGCCTGCTTCAAGCAGAAACTCGCTCACATTTTTATGCGCCACGCGAGAAGCTTCCTGAAGCAATTGCTTCACAGGTGAACTGGCGCGTACATCGATGCGCTCTGATTTGAAACGAATGGTAGCTGTCATGGCTCCCCCTTTTTGAACATGTTTACAATCATATCGTACGTACAGCATCATGACAAGTTTTTTATTTCAATGACCTGACACGAGTTTAGATTTTTCACGGGAACAACGCCTAAGCCGCCGGTAGTTGTCAACAAAGATGTCCGTTCTTTCATGCGGCCTGCTTTAAATTTATTGATTCATTAATGTGCTCTTTTGGTGGGTTTAACCAAACTTCATTAATGGGTTGCCAGTTACGGGTGGCTCG